>ULTU01009224.1_pt1 | contig 25632 bp, 28 predicted proteins | sample 1957861 | NCBI WGS metagenome assembly ULTU01 (sample SAMEA4835742, study PRJEB28245) | human gut metagenome | biome: gut microbiome; material: fecal sample | place: Denmark | collected 2008
ATCTCTTGGGAATGTGTTTTAAATAAACGTAAATATTTTAAAGAAGCTTATGATAATTTTGATATAGAAAAGATAATTAATTATAATGATGTAAAAATAGAAAAATTAATGAATAATAAAAATATTATTAGAAATAAATTAAAGATTAAAGCAAGTATTAATAATGCTAAAGTATTTATGGATATGGAGAGTGAATTTGGTAGTTTTAAAAATTATTTACTTAGGTATTTTAAAGAATATCCAGTAAAAGAAGTTGGTAAAACAACATCAAGTATATCTGATGAATTATCAAAAGATTTATATAAAAGAGGAATGAGGTTTGTAGGATCAACAATAATTTACTCTTATCTACAAGCAATTGGACTTATAAATTCCCATGATGATGATTGTGATGTAAAGTTATAAAAGTTTAGAAAATATTAATTTTTTTGTGAAATTTAAAAAAACTAGTTTTCTTATTATAAAAAAAATGGTATTATTATCTTATGGTGAAGAATAAATTAAAGGAGTAATAATATGGATAACAAAAAAATAAAAATAGTTAGTATTATATCTATAATTGCGCTTGCACTAACTCTAGTTGCTGCAACATATGCATACTTTGTTGCTCAGACAGGTGAAGGGGCTCAAACTGATATTAAAATAAATGCTAATACTGTAGATGCTTTTACATTTGAAGTTGGTTCAGCATTAAATTTATCACTTAATCAAGAAAATTTTGCAAGTGGCAAAGGAAATCAAACGGGTACAACGTTTGCAAAAGCAATGTTAAGTGCAAATAATAAAACAAATACAGCAACTGAACATTATTATTTGTATTTAAATATATCAAATAATACATTTACTTATTCAATAGATAATAATACACCAGAAATTTTATTATCTATTAAAGATGGTAGTAATAATGAAATAACTACTTTAACAGGTTTAACTTATAAAACGGTTACCGATGGAAAAGGTGCATCAATAAAAGGATTTGATATAACAAATAAAAAAGGATTAATAACAATATTAAATAATAGAGAAATAACAACTACAAGTACAAAAACAGAAGAGTGGAATGTAACAGTAACATTTGTGAACTATAATTCTAATCAAGCAGGAAATGCAGGAAAAAGTTTTAATGCTAAGTTAATGATACAAAAAGAAGAATATAAATTACCAACATTAGCAGAATATGTAGTGTCACAATATACAGGAACACAAGGAGACAATGGTATCTATTATCATAACTCAAGTTTAGCAAATGGAGCAGGCGATAATAGTTATAGGTATGCAGGAGCCAGTGAAAGTGTAAATAATTTTATATGTTTTGGTTCAACAACTAGCCCGTGTCCAACAGATAACTTATATCGAATAATCGGAGTATTTGGAGAAAATAATCATGGCGTAACTGGAAAGCAATTGGTAAAATTAATAAAGTATGATTATGCAACTAGTAATTTACTGGGAACAGATGGAGATTATAAGGATTCAAGTACTCCAGGTTCGACATATAAAGGAAGTTTATCAAAAGTTGATAGATATTATTGGAATTCTAAAGCAACAAATAAAGCAAGTAATACATGGAGTACAAGTTTACTAAATAAGATAAATTTGAATACAAATTATTTAAATAATATAGGTACAACATGGTCAAATTTGATTGAAGATGCCACATGGAAAGTAAGTGGACATTCAACAAGATCTGTAACACCAAGTGAAATGTATACAGCAGAAATAACAAATGCTACCAAAACATATGGACCTAGCGATGGAACATCAAAAATAGGTTTAATGTATGTTAGTGACTATGGATTTGCAGCAAGTCCAAGTGCATGGACTGAAACTTTGGCTAATTATGATGGTAATGATGCGAATGGAACATTAATAAAAACAATAAATTGGATGTATATGGGAAATTATGAATGGACAATTTCGCCTTATTCTTCGAACAGCTTCAGTGTGTTCACTTTGAACGACCGTGGTGATGTCAACAACTTCGCCGCGGGCGCTGACTATGGCTCTCGTCCAGTCTTGTATCTAAAAGCTTCTGTTCTCTATGCTGGAGGATTAGGAACTAAAGATTCGCCAATAACTTTGGTAGTATGACAAATTTTGGTTAAGCGCGGCTGGTGGGGGGTATCCACCCCGCGCCGCCGAGTTATAAAATAATTAGATAGTTTGCTTGCTAACTATAGAAATGAGGTATAAAATTTAGCTAAAGTTATCAATAAGAATATTAGGGTGTTAATAATTTATTATAGTAAGGGAGTAAGATAAATATGGAAAAAAGTAATAAAATATATATGATAGTGATATTTGTGTGTGCAGCACTTGTTATTGGTTTATGTGGTTATGCAATAATAACTCATAAAGATGAAAAGATTAGTGATGCAATAAAATTTAAAAATGAATATGAAGCATTAAATGAACTTGTTAATGAAAATAGTGATGAAAAATATGTTAATGTAGAAATATCTGAAAAAAATCCAATTGTTTATAAGACAGGTAAAGAAATTCTTGAAGTATTAAAAAATGAAGATGCAATAATTTATTTTGGTTTTGCAGCATGTCCTTGGTGTAGAAATGCTGTTCCGGTTTTGCTTGATATAGCTAATGAAATGAATGTTGAAAAAATATATTATGTTGATATTTTAAATATTAGAGATACTTATAAGTTTTCTGGAAGTATTGAGCCAGAATTAACTAAAAAAGGAACAGATGCATATTATGAAATAGTAAAATTTTTAGATAAGTATTTGCAAAAATTCTATGTAAATGATGATGCTGGTAATATGTATGATACTGGTGTTAAAAGATTATATGCTCCGACAGTTGTGGGTGTTAAAAATGGAAAAGTTGTAGGATTTCATGAAGCAACTGTAGAAAGTCAAACTGATCCTTATATAGTTTTAACAGATAAGCAAAAAGAAGAGTTAAAAAAAGAATATAAAACAATTATAGAAACAGTTAATAAAAAAGATAATGTATGTAAGGATAATACAGCTTGTTAAAAAGACTTTAAATGAGTCTTTTTTGGATTAATGGAGGTAAAATGATTAAATCTAAGGGATGGGATTGGAAAATAGTTAAGGATGATATAGATTGTCCATGGAAGATACCAAGTGTGGAATCTTATTATTTGCTAAATAGATGGGAAAATCTAAATTTTAAAAATTTTCTTGATTTAGGTTGTGGTTTAGGAAGACATACTGTTTTATTTGCTGAAAATGGATTTAATGTAAGTGGTTTTGATATTAGCAAGGAAGGAATAAGGAAAACTAAAGAGTGGTTAAAAAATCTAGATTTGAAAGCAGATTTAAAAGTTGGCGATATGCTTGAACTTCCTTATGAAAATGAATCTTTTGATTGTATATTATGTAGAAATGTTATTTCTCATCAAGATACAGAAGGAGTAAAACAAATTATAAAAGAACTATATAGAGTATTAAAAAATAATGGTGAATGTTATTTAACTTTGGGGTCTAAATCTACTTGGGGATTTAAGCAAGATTCATGGCCATTAGTTGATGAAAATACTAGACTTAGAATGGAAGAAGGACCAGAATATAAAATTCCTCATTTTTATGCAGATTATGATTTGATTAAAGAACTTTTTAAAGATTTTAAAATAATTTTCATTAATCATATTGAAGATTTCTATGAATCTAATGATAAAACTTACTCTTCATTTCATTATCATGTGTTAATAAAAAAGGTAGACTAGGATTATAAAAATCCTAGTTTCTTCTTGTTTAAAAGAATTAATTATAGTATAATCTTTATAGAATGAAATGGGATGAATATAATGGCTAAGAAAAAACAAATAGTTATAAATGAAGAAGAATTAACACCAACTACACTTGCTGTTGTAGAAGATAAGAAAAAAGTAAGTATTTTGGGTATTTTTTGGTTATTTTTAATATTTGCAATTTTTATTGTAGGTGTTATCTATTTGCCAGAAATCTCTCAATATATAAATAATTATTTTAATCCTGATGTAGTAACTCCGGATACTCCAAGTGATAATAAAAATAATACAACTGATGATGATAATAAAACTACAATTAAAGAGTATGTTATAAGTGATAAACCAGAAATAATATTTGAAAAGTTTAAAATTAATAATATTGTAGTATATGAAAGTAATATAAGTTTTGATATAATAAATACAAGTAATGAGATATTGGAACTTGCAAATTATAATTATTTTATTAATTTATATGATCAAAATAAAAAACTTTTGCAAAGATTAATGTTAAGAGATGAAGTTGTAAGTCCGAATAAAACATTAAAAGTAACTTTTTCTTTAACAGATTCAAATGTTTATTCTTTAACTATACTAAGTATTAGTAAGGATAATTATCCAGCATATGTAGCAACTGCTGATGAAAATAATATGGCTACGTTAACATGTACTAAAGATTATGAAAAAGTGGATTATTTACTTAATAATAATAAAGTATATGCAATTAGTTTGCTCTATGAAGTTGGTGTTGATGATGCAAACTTTAATACCTTATATGGAACTTATCAAGCAATGCAAGTTTCTTATAATTCAATTGAAGGTGTTTCATCTAGTATAGAAACTATAAATAATGTTTTAAGTTTTAGAACCATTATTAATTTAAATACTATTGGTGATGAGAAAATTAATTTGAAAACATTTTATCCAAAAGATACTGATGCAAAAGTAATGAATTTTGAATTAACATCAATGGGTTATACATGTAAATAGGGAGGTTTTATGAAACTTTGTATTAATGATTTTGAAGGGCCACTAGATTTACTTCTTCACTTAGTTAAAACAGCTAAAATGGATATATATGAAATTGATACAAAATATATTATAGATAAGTATTTAGAATTTATTGAAAGTATTCCCGCATATGATTTAGATGATGCAAGTGAATATTTAGTTATGGCTGCAGAACTAATTCATTTAAAAAGTAGATTATTACTTAATTTAGATAGTGATAGTGAAGATAATGATGAATTTTCAATAAATAGTGAAGAAGATCTAAAAAATAAATTAATAGAGTATGAAAGATATCAAAATGTAACTAATGTATTTAAAGAGTTAGAAGAAAAAAGAAATGAGTTTTTTACAAAATTACCTGAAAATTTAAATGAATTTGTAGATACTAAAGAAAAGTTGGAAGGTAATATGGATGTGGAGCTTTTAAAGGTTGCTTTAATAGAGTTAAATAAAAGAATGTCTTATCAAAAACCTATTAATACTAGAATAACTAGAAAAGAAATAAGTGTAGAAGAAAGAAAAGAATATATTAGAGAATTTATTAGTAAAAGAAAAAATGTTAAATTTACTGATCTTTTTGAAGAATATAGTAAAGATGTAGTTGTGGCAACATTTTTATCTATTTTAGATATGTGTAAAACACAAGAAATTACTTTAAGACAAGATAGTAATTTTGGAGAAATTTATATAGAAAGAGTGAATGTATGAATAAAGAAGCAATTTTAGAAGGTCTTTTATTTGTAGTTGGTGATGAGGGAATAACTTTAGATAATATTGTGGAAATAATGGCAATTACAAAAAAAGAGGCTCAAGAGTTACTTAAAAATTTGAGAGAAGAGTATAATAAAGATAATCGTGGTATTAGAATTAGTTTTATTGGAGATGCTTTTAAATTAACAACTAAACAAGAACATAAAGAATATTATCAAAAGTTAATTACAACAAGAGGTACAAATACTTTATCACAAGCAGCTTTAGAAACTTTAGCAATTATCGCTTATAATCAACCAATTACTAGAGCAGAGGTAGACGAACTTAGAGGACTTGCAAGTATTAATATGATTAGAAAGTTAATGGCTAAAGATTTAGTTAAAATAAGTGGTAAAAGTAATTTGCCTGGAAAACCTAATTTATATCGTACAACTAGTGAGTTTTTAGATTATTTTGGGCTTGCTACGATTAGTGATTTGCCAGATTTACCAATGGATAATGCAAATGAAACCGATGAACAAGAATTATTTACATCTATTTATAAGGAAGAAAAATAACATATTTTAATAAGAGTTATGCATAATATTTAATGGTGATATTATGTCTTTAAAAAAAATTAAAATAATTAATGTTGTTTTTCTTTTTTTATTATCTTTTTTATGGCATTTTGTGTACGATTGGTTTCCAAATAATATATTTGCTTTATTTTTTCCTGTTAATGAATCTATCTGGGAACACATGAAAATTATTTATTATTGTCTATTTATGGGAAGTATTCTAGAATTTGTTTTATGCAAAAAAAATAATATTAAAATAAATAATTTTTATATTGAAGCTATGGTTAAATCAATACTCGGGGTTATATTTTATCTTATTATCTTTGTTCCTTTTTATTTATGGCTGGGAGAATCAATGCTTATTTCTATTAGTTTAATGCTTATAACTTATATTTTTATGGAATATATTGGCTATAAAATATTAACTGGGGAAGAGATGAATATTAATATATTACCTGTTATAATTATTGTTTTAGGTTGTATAATGTTTGTAATTTTAACATTTTATCCTTTACATAACTTTTTGTTTTTTGATGAGGTTAAATTTGGATATGGAATATTGAAGTAAATAAAGTAAAAAAAATATGTTCAAAAACAAAATAATATGATATAATTACTTTGTTGCCTGTATGGCGGAATTGGTAGACGCGATAGACTCAAAATCTATTTTCAGCAATGGAGTTCCGGTTCGAGTCCGGATACAGGCACCAAATTTAAGAAAATTTAAACGACTTTTTAAAAAAAGTCGTTTTTGTGTAGTTGCTGATTGGATTTATTATATGTTATACTTTTTATTGAGAAAGAGGTCTGTTTAGTATGACAAAATATAAAAAAGAGTTAAAGAAGTTTAAAGAATTTAAAAAAACATATGATTTTAAACAATTAGAAATTATAGAAAAAGACAATATTTATTTATGTGATGGAATAATCATTAAAGATGAAAATGGCATTGTTGGAGAAAGTGATAAATGGATTAATGTTGGTTATTCATTAAGGGGAAAATATCCAAAGTTATTATCAAATTTATTTCCTTATAAATTTAAGTTTAAAGGATATACATTAAATTCAATAGAAAGTTTTTTTCAAGGAATTAAATTTAAGGATAAAAGAATGCAAAAGAAATTATTTAAGTATAGTGGAAAGGAAGCATTGGTTTTACAAGAAGCAACAACCTATAATTGGAAAGAAACAGGTATTGTATATTGGAGAGGCAAAAAAGTAAATAGAGATTCAAAAGAATATGATGATATTATTGATGAATTATATATAAGTGCCATACAAAATGAGTTTTATAGAAATGCAATTAAGAATTGTAAATTGCCTATAGTTCATATGATTGGAGAAGATTCTAAAAATGAAACAGTCTTTACAAGATATGAGTTTGAATATATGTTAAATTGCTTAAAGACATTTTTGAATGAAATAAAATAAACTGTTTTTGACAAATTAATATTGTCGTGTTAAAATATAGTTAATTTGAAAGGGCGTTTATTATGAAGAGATTAGTAGTAACATTAATTCATCATCATAAAATCATGCACTTGTTAATACGACATTAAAGTTTGTTGCAAGTGCTTATTAGAGTGCTTGTTTTTTAATATTAAGAAAGGAATTAAAGATGAAAATACAAAATGTAAAAGGTGGTTATGATTTTTTACCTAAAGAACAAAAAATTAGAAATTATATAAATGAAATTTTAAAAACTACATTTGAAGAATTTGGTTATCAGCCAATTGAAACTCCGATACTATGTTATTTTGATATGCTTGTAGATAAGTATGATGAAAATAATGATTTATTAAAGGAAATTTATAAATTAACAGATCAAGGAGATCGTAAGTTAGGTCTTAGATATGATTTAACCGTTCCATTTGCAAAGTTTATTGCTTTAAATAAAAATAATATTAGTTTTCCATTTAAGAGATATGAAATAGCAAAAGTTTTTAGAGATGGTCCAGTTAAAGTTGGCAGAGATAGAGAATTTACACAATGTGATGCTGATGTTGTAGGAATATCTGGAGAGTTAGTTGAGGCTGAACTTTTAAGTTTATATATTTCAGCTTTTAAAAGATTAGGTATTGATATCATTATTAAATATAATAATAGAAACTTAATGCGTGGTTTAATAAGTGAAGTTGGAATTGAAGATAGTAAAATAAGTAGTGTTATTACTATAATTGATAAAATGAATAAAATAACTGAGGCTGAGTTAGTGAAGTACTTAGTGGACTTAGGCATAGAAGAAATTAAAGTAAGTAGTTTACTGTTAATGTTTAAGATGGATTTAGAAAGTATTAAAAGTAAGTTTGTAGATAGTGATAATGAAGTATTGAAAAATGGTATTGAAGAAATTGATTCGTTAAATAAATATATTTCTAAATTAGGATATAATGATATATGCGTTCTTGATTTAACTCTTGCTCGTGGTCAAGACTATTATACTGGAAATGTTTTTGAAGTATATGACAAAAGTGGTATTGTTACAAGTTCTATCGGTGGTGGTGGTAGATATGATAACATGATTGGTGAGTATATTAATGATGGAGAAAAATATCCAGCGGTGGGTATAAGTTTTGGATTAACATCAATTTTTGAAATATTAAAAACCAGAGATGAATTTAATAAAAATAATAGTATAGAAGTATTTATTATTCCAATGTCGGTTAAAATTGAAGCATTAGATTTAGCCAACAAATTAAGAAATATGGGAATAAATGTGGAAATTGAAATGAAAGATAGAAAATTAAAAAGAAGTCTTGATTTTGCTAATAGAGAAAACATTCCATATGTAATTATTCTTGGTGAAGATGAAATTAATAATAATAAATTTGTTTTAAAAGATATGTTTGGAAGTAATAATATTGAAGTTAGTATAGATAATTTGGATGTAATAAGAGATTATTTAAAGTAAATTAGGAAAATAAATAGAAACTGAATATGTTTCTATTTTATTTTTGTTAAAAATTTGTTAAAATTATATTAGGATGGTGAGTATAAATGGAAGTAAAAAAGAGAGTAGATTATTTATCTTGGGATGAATATTTTATGGGTATTGCAAAATTATCAGCATTAAGAAGTAAAGACCCATCAACCCAAGTTGGAGCTTGTATAGTAAGTGATGATAATAGAATCTTATCAATTGGGTATAATGGTGCTCCGAATGGTTTTAATGATGATTCATTTCCATGGGATAGAGAAGGAAATGCCTTAGATACTAAATATTTGTATGTTTGTCATGCAGAATTAAATGCTATTCTAAATTTTAGAGGCAATAAAAGAGATTTAGAAGGTTCTAAAATATATGTAGCGTTATTTCCATGTAATGAGTGTGCTAAGGCTATTATTCAATCAGGTATTAAAGAAGTAATTTATTTAAGTGATAAATATCATGATCAAGATAATATGATTGCTTCAAGAAGATTATTTGATGAATGTGGTGTTAGATATCATGAATTTAAAGCAATTGAAACTAAAAAAATAGAAATAGAACTAGATAATTAGGATGGGGATAAATATAAAAGATGATAAAGAACTATCTTATGAAATATTAAAAAGTTTGAATATTGATGCTAATGATGTAAATAATGAATAAGTAAAGAGTTCTGAAGTAAAAGTGAAAAATAAAAAAAGATTATTTTTAAGAAAAGAACTTATCTATTTGCTTTTAATTATTTTTTTGGTTTTTGGGGCGTATTCAGGTATTAATTTAATTAAGTGGAGTATGGATGCAAAAAATACTGAAAAACAAATTAATGAAATTAATACAAGTACAGAGGTTAAGGAGGTTAATGATACAATTGATACAATAATTGTAAATCCTCCGAAAGAAGAAAATAAAGAAAATCCTTATTGGGATTATATTAAAATGAATTTAATAAATGTTAATTTTAAAGATTTAAAGAAAATAAATAATGATACAGTAGGGTGGATACAAGTAAATGGCACTAATATAAATTATCCTTTTGTACAAACTAATGATAATACATATTATTTAAAAAAAGATTTTAATAAAAAGTATAACTCTGCTGGTTGGGTATTTATGGATTATAGAAATAATATTAGTAATTTTGATAAAAACACAATTCTTTATGCTCATGGTAGAGTAGATGGAACAATGTTTGGTTCTTTAAAAAATATTACTAAAAGTAATTGGTATAATGATAAAAGTAATCATGTTGTTAAGTTATCTACTGAGTATGAAAATACTTTGTGGCAAGTATTTAGTATTTATAGAATACCACAGACAAGTGATTATTTAGATATTGATTTTAGTAGTGATGAAAAGTATGAAAAATTTTTATCATTATTAAAAAGTAGAAGTGAGTATCAATTTGAAGTTGATTTAAATAAAGATGATAAAATATTAACTTTATCTACATGTTATAAAGAAAGTGATAGAGTAGTATTGCATGCAAAATTAATTAAAATGGAGGTAAAAAATGGAAATAATTGATATATTAAAAAATAAGAAAGGATTTATTGCTGCTTTAGATCAAAGTGGTGGAAGTAGCAAAAAAACATTAGCAAATTATGGTATTGGTGAAGAATTAATTACAAGTGATGAAGTAATGTTTGATTATATTCATGAGATGCGTTCAAGAGTTATTATGAATGATGCTTTTGATGAAAGGATACTTGGAGTAATACTTTTTAAAAACACAATGGAAAGGGATATTGATGGTGTTAATACTGTTAAATATTTAAGTAATAAAGGAATCCCTGCTTTTTTAAAAATAGATGTTGGTTTAGAAGATATTGATGGAGGAGTTCAATTATTAAAAGATATTCCAGGGTTGGAAGATTCTTTAGAAAATGCTAAAAAATATGGTATTATTGGTACTAAAATGAGAAGCGTTATAAAAGAATATAATGAGTATGGAATTAAAAAAGTTATTGAACAACAATTTAATTTAGCTAAAATTATTATAGCACATGGATTAATACCTATTATTGAGCCTGAGGTTGATATAAATGCTTGTAATAAAAAACAAATTGAAACATTTATGAGAAATGAAATTTTGAAACATTTAGATAAGATGAAAAAGGAAGATTATTTAATGTTTAAATTTACATTGCCTGAAATACCAAATTTTTATAATGATTTGTTAAGACATAAGAATGTTTTAAGAATTGTTGCCTTGTCTGGAGGGTATGATAGAGATTTAGCTTGTGAAAAGTTAAAACAAAATAAAAAAATGATTGCATCATTTTCTAGAGCTTTACTTGAAGGATTAAATGTCAATATGAGTGATGAAGAATTCAGTAAAACGTTAGATAATACGGTGGAAGAAATATATGATGCATCTGTAAAAAAGATTAAATAACTTATTAAAATTATGTAAAACATCTTGAAAATAGGTGTTTTTTTATTTATATTTTGATATAATTAAATAGGGATTGGAATGGAAAAAAATATAAAGAAAATATTAGAAACTTTAGATTCTGAAGGCTATCAAGCATACTTAGTTGGTGGTTATGTTCGTGATTACTTATTAGGAATTGCGTCTTTTGATGTTGATATTGCCACTAATGCACTACCTAAAGATATTCATAGAATCTTTAATAGTAGTAAAAGTAATTATGGAAGTGTCAATATTAAGATTGATAAATTAAATGTAGATATAACTACATATAGAAAAGATTTAAACTATATAAATAGAAGACCAAGTACAGTGAAATATATTAATAATTTAGAAGAAGATTTAAATCGAAGAGACTTTACAATAAATGCTATTTGTATGGATAAAAACGGTAATATAATTGATCCTTTAAATGGATGTTTGGATTTAGATAAAAGATTAATCAAAATGATTGGTGATGTAGATATTAAAATACAAGAAGATCCATTAAGAATAATGAGGGCGATTAGATTTGCGTGCGTACTTGATTTTGGTATTGATAATGAATTATATGAAAAGATTATAAAATATAATTATTTAGTAAAAGACTTATCTAAAGAAAGAATAAAAAATGAATTGGATAAAATATTAATAAGTAAAAATTTTAAAAAAGGATTAAAATTACTTGATGATACAGGTATAAGTGATATTTTAAAGATTAAATATAATGATGTAAATTATGTAGATGATCTGCTTGGTATGTGGGCTCAAGTAAAAGTTTTAAATATACCATTTACAAATGTTGAAAAAGGGAATATAATAAAAATTACCGAGGTATTGGATATAGGTAAAATTGATAATGAAGTGTTATATAAATATGGATTATATATATCTAGAGTAGCTGGTAAAATATTAAATATTAAAACAACTTTAATTAGTAAGATGTATAATAAATTACCAATTAAATCTAGGGAAGATATTGATATAAAAAGTAGTGATATAGTTGATTTATATGGTGAGGGAAAAATAATCGGAGATACATATAAATTATTAGAAAGTGAAATACTTAAAAAAAGATTGAAAAACAAAAAAAGTGAAATATTAAAATATTTAGAGAAAAGGAAGTGAGAAACATGTTTAAAGATAATAAAAAACTTGTAGTGGAAACAATGTTTATTGGTGAAACTTTAAAGTTAGACTTATCTTTAAAAGAGTTTTTTGTATTACTTTATTTTGATAATATATATGATGAAGTTTTTGATATGAAAATAGTTGCTAAAACATTGAATATGAAAGAGGAAGATGTTTTAACAGCATATGGATCTTTGGTTACTAAAAACTTGATTAAAGTTAATGCTGAAAAAGATTGTTTTGGTAAAATTAGAGAAAAAGTATGTTTAGATAATTTTTATAATGAAATAAAAAATGATTATAAAATGAAAGAAAAAGAAGTAACAAAAGAAGATATTTATTCTGTGTTTGAAAAAGAATTTGGAAGAACTTTATCAAGTATGGATTGTGAAATAATTAATGCTTGGATTGAAAATGGATTTAGTGAGGAACTTATTTTAAGTGCATTAAAAGAAGCTGTTTATAATGGTGCAACAAGTTTAAGATATATTGATAAAGTTTTATATGAGTGGAATAGAAAAGGTATTAAAGCACCAGATGATGTTAAGAAAATGATGGAAAAAGAACCTGAGGCGCCTTTATATGAAACAAGTGTTATGAATTATAATTGGTTGAATGGTTTTAATGAAAAATAGTAAAGAAATATTGGAAAAATTGGATAAAGTTGTTCCAAATCCTGTTTGTGAACTTAATTATAAGAAAGATTATGAGTTATTGATTGCTACAGTTTTGGCTGCTCAATCAACTGATAAAAGAGTAAATGTTGTAACAAAAGAATTGTTTTTAAAATATGACATTTTTTCTTTAGCTAAAGCTAGTATAGAAGATATTGAAAATATCATAAAACCCGTTGGAACATACAAAAGAAAGTCTATTTATATTATTGAAATAGCTAATAAACTAGTTAAGGATTATAATGGAAAAGTTCCAAATGATAGAAATTATTTAGAAAATTTACCAGGTGTGGGAAGAAAAACATGTAATGTAGTTTTATCAAATATTTATAATGTTCCTACAATTGCAGTAGATACCCATGTAGCTAGGGTTTCTAGAAGATTACAATTAACTAAAAGCGATGATGTATTAGAAATAGAAAAAGATTTAATGAACTTTTTTCCTAAAGATAAATGGAGTAAAGTTCATCATCAATTAGTTTTATTTGGTAGGTATACTTGTAAAAGTATTAAACCATTATGTGATAAGTGTCCTTTTCAATGTAAATATAAAAGACTTCGTTAAGAAGTCTCTTTTTAATCTAATCCATAATTTTTTTCAGTATCATCATTTCCTGGATCTGGTTTGATTATGTTTTCAACATTTGAATCTATATCAGAATTGGATTTTATAAGTAAACCATCACTCATATTTGCTTTAAATAATGAGTAAGCAGTTTTTATAACATAGGTTGTATTTCCACCTTTAGGGTTACTTACTGTAAATGTTGTATTATCTGTACGACCTAGATAGTTTAATGTACCATCTTCGTTTTTTTCATATATATTGTAACCTAATGATCCAATATATGTATTAATGTATGCTATTCTTTCCTCATAATATTTATTAGCACTTGTATCATAGTATTTATTGAAATAATCTTTTAAATAACTAGTATTTATTGCATCTGGTGTTTGTATACCATTCCATTTTAATTTAACTGTAGTACCATCGTATATATATGATCCTCCGGTTGGAGCACTTAATTTATTAAATCTTGTTGATACTTCAGTTGGTTCAGTTCCTTCTTTAAATATTTCTGTAGTTCTTAAATTTTCTGGCGTAAATTCTGATGCAAGTTGAGTAGGGAATGTTTCCTTTTCAATTTCTACTTCAATAATACCACTTGGTTTTGTAAATGTTTTGTTTTTTGAATATACTCTTGAACCAACAGCCTTCATAACGGCATTTCTAACTCTACCACCAATTGTTGCTGTTAGGTAATGATTAGAATTATTAATATCATAACCAATCCATAGGGCAATTGAGTATTCTGGTGAATAGGTTATATTCCATGCATCTCTAGTAGCTGATGCGGGAATTCCTAATTTTTCTGTTGTGGCTTTATCTAAGTTTGTTGTACCTGATTTAGCAGCGATATTTGTACCACTTACTGAGACACCACCAACACCTCTTTGGGCAGCAGTCATTAATATACTTGTTATCATATATGCTGTTTCTTCGCTCATTACTTTAATTTTTTCATTCTTTTTAGTATAAACTTTACCATTTTCTAGTAAGGTTGCTTCTTTATATGAATATGGTTCAATATAATAACCATCTCTACCATATGCTGCATATGCTGCGGACATTTGCACTGGACTAACACCATCAAATCCACCAATAGCTGCAGATTCATATAATTCATCACCATAGTTGATACCTAAGTTTTTTACGAATGTTTTTATATAATCTGGATTTTCTTTATTAACCGCTTGGAAGGCTTTTAATGCTGGGATGTTTCTTGATGCTGCTAGGGCATCGCGCATACTCATTAAACCATTATACTTACCATCAGCATTTTTAATAGGAGTTCCATTTGTATATGTTGTTTCTTCATCTAAGAATAGTGAAGCAGGGGAACCATTAAGGTATTCAATGTAAGGACCATAGTCAAATAATATTTTGGCTGTTGATCCCGGTTGTCTTTTGATTGTTGCTCTGTTTGTACCACGAGCTCCATAGTTTCTTCCACCAGAAATTGCTGAAATTCCTCCGTTTTCCATATCTGTTATAGCAATTCCTTCTTGCATAGCATCATTTGGAAACTTATATATTTCACCTTTTTCTAATTTATTTAATACAGCTTGAGCATCTTTATCAATTGTTGTTATTACTTTCATTGGTGTTTCTCTTAAGTCATAACCAGTATCACTTTTTATTTCGTTGATAACGTAGTCAATTGCAGCTCTGCTGTCACCGTTTGAAACACTATCTTTTTTAGCTAATAAAGACTCAATTGGAATATCTAAGACAGCATTTTTTTCTTCTGCAGTTATATAACCATGATTTACCATTAATGTTAAAACTATTTTTTGTCGTTTTCTGGTATATTTTGGATGAACATATGGGTTATATAAAACAGGATTTTGAAACATTCCAGCAATAATTGATGCTTCTGCTAAAGATATGTCTGATACGGATTTGCCAAAGAAGTTTTGACATGCTTGTTCAACTCCAGCAAAACCTGAATTGTTTAGAGAACCTGTTGAACCAAACCATTGACTATTGACATAAAATTCTATTATTTCTTCTTTTGTATAATTACTTTCTAGTTTGAATACTGCCATGTAAATATCTTGAAATTTACGAACTATACCCTTTATACCATGACTTTCTTTACTAGAATATACTTGCTTTGCAACTTGCATTGTTAATGTAGATGCACCACCAGCCTTATCATTACCAAGTACTTGGCCAACACTTGCTTTGGCAAAACGTGCCATATCTAAACCATTGTGTTGAAAAAATCTTGAGTCTTCTGTTGCTACAATAGCATCAATTAATACTTGAGGAAGTTCATCATAGTTTACTAGAACTCTATCATATTGACCAAGTCTAGCAAGCTCTGTTTTTCCATCATTATAATATAGTACACTTGATTCTTTAGAATATAATTTTTCTTTATCAAAATCTGGTGAAGATATTATAATGTATAAGGCAAATACTAAAGCTACTGATATTAAGGCAATACCTGCTATTAGAATGATTGAAAGTATTTTATCCTTAGTAAATACTTTTTTATTTCCTTTTTGATTTGATTTTTTCTTTAAATTAATTTTTTTTAGTTTTAACTTTTTCATAAATTAATCCTCCTTTATGTTTATTTTACTTAAATAATCTAACCCTCTTAGAGTCATATTTATTTCTATTCCATATTTTTCTAGATATTCATAGGGAATACTTTTTCTCGTTTTTTTATCAACAAAATCAATAAAATCTTTTCCTTTTAAAATGAAGTATTTATTATTCATGTAAATTATCAAAAATACAATTCCATTATGATTTAAGATATTTCTAATATGCTTTATTTGGTGGGGATGAACATTTGATATTGGAAAAGATGTCTTATTATTTGTTTCTTTAGCGTCAAACTCAATATATTTTCCTTGATAAAGTCCATTAAAATCTAATGTTGATGGTGCTTCATAGAAAGCATCTGTTATTCTTCTTCCTGATTTTGAATAATCTGTTTTTACCACTTTAATTGGAGTAGGTTTTTTATATATATAGGCAATATCATTATCTTTATAATATTCATTAGCTTTTTCTATTAAGTATTCTAGATCCATACCGCGATTTTTATATGATATTTCTTTTTTATATGTTTTTTTAATATTATTAGGGTATAACATTCAATCACCTATAAGTAATTATAGCATAAAATGTATTATTTTTAAAGAATGTGAATAACAATTGTCATATGTAGACATAAAAAACTTTTGACTTCTTTTGTCGAAAATAATGTTTTATAACAGATTTTATTGTAATATGTAATTGGTGATTAAATTGAGAATGGATTACTATATAAATATAATGTTGGAAAACCTGGATTGGGGCACTTTAAATATTCCTTTTATAAGTATGGAAGAAATTACTAGTATTCATGATATTGACGAAATGTAAAATTTAAGATATAATTTTCTTGTTAGTAGGTGATATTTTTGTATAACGATCGATTATATTTGACTCCTCAAGAGATACTTGAGAAAGAATTTAAAGTTGATGCCAGGGGATATCGACCTCAAGAAGTTGATAAGTTTTTGGATATGGTTATCCGTGATTATACGGAATATTCTAATATTGTGAGAAAATTAGAAAAGGATATTAAGGATTTAACTGATGATAACATTAAGTTAAAGCAAGAAATTAGAAGACTTCAAGAAGTAGCTAGTTCTAGTAGTGATGCACCTTCTAGAAGTATCAATAATGTTGATTTATTAAAAAGAATTAGTCAACTTGAAAAAGTAGTTTATGGAAATAATGAATAATCTAGTGGCAAATGCTGCATAAAATAGTTATGTAGAGGAAAGTCCATGCTCGCACAGACTGAGATGTCTGTAGTGTTTGTGCTTAGGGAAAAAATAACCTAGGAGAACGAAAGTTTATGGCTTCGAGGAAACCTTAAATGGTTTTATTAGATATAAAAGTGCCAAAGAGACGAGTTACAAGGGAAACTTTGTAGGTGGAACGTGGTAAACCCCGCAAGCGAGAAACCCAAATTATGGTAGGGGAGCTTAAAGAAAGAAATGAATTTACTTTAGGTACAGTAATGTAAGATAAATATTTGCCTCTTCTTTATGAAGAACAAAACATGGCTTATTAAGATTATTTTTTATTTTTTTAATTAAAAAAAGGAGTGAAAAAGTTTTGAACGAAATTGGTGAGGAGCTTCAGTATGCAAGGGAGTCATCAGGTGTTAGTTTAAATGAAGCAAGTAAGGATCTTGGTATTAAAGTTGAAATACTTGAAAATATTGAAGATGGAAGAACTGGTGCATTTAAGGATATATTTGAATTAAAAGAATATATTTCGAATTATGCTAAATATTTAGGTTTAAATGAAGATGAATTAATAGATGAGTTTAATGAGTATATGTTTGAATATACTTCAAAAATTCCTATTAAAGAAATTGAAAAAACTATTGAACTTAAAATAAAAGAAGATAAAAAAGATGATGAAATAGCATCACCTTATACAAAAAAAACAAAAAAATATAATAAGTGGGTATATATTACAATTTATGCAGTTATATTTTTATTAGTTTTATTTACAATTATATGGTCAGTTAAGCAAGTTACTATAAATAGAAATGTTACTGATACAATAAGTTATGGAAAGTAGGAATATTATGAATTTACCAAATAAAATTACAATGGCAAGAATTATTTTGTCTATAATGTTATTAGTTATGTTGTTATTACCTTGGTATCAATTTGGAGTGGAATTTCCAATATATCAAGTTGCTAATATAAGTGTTAATATAAAGTATATTATCGCTGGAGTTATATTTTTAATAGCTTCTACATCTGATTTTTTAGATGGTTATTTAGCTCGTAAGAATAATATGGTTACTGATTTTGGAAAAGTAATGGATGCAATTGCAGATAAATTACTTGTTAATGGTTTACTTATTATTTTAGCATATGATAGAGTTATTTCAATAATTATACCAGTTGTTATTATTTCTAGAGATATAGTTGTTGATTCTTGTAAAATGATATCAGGACAAAATGGCAAAGTGGTTGCAGCTTCAATTTTAGGTAAATTAAAAACTATTTGTATGATGAGTGGACTTACATTAACAATGTTTTATAACTTGCCATTTGAACTTATTGGTCTTCCGGTTGCAGATATTTTATTAATAGCTGCAGTTGTATTATCAGTAATTTCTGGTTGTCAATATTTCTATGGTGTTAGAGATATATTATTTCCAAAGAAGAAAGCAAAATAAAGGATGCAAAATTGCATCTTTTTTCATATGATTTTTTTCAAGTAGCAGGAATATTGCATAAAATATTGATTATTACATAGAAATATAATATGAAAAAGATAGATATTAAGAAATTATTATTTTATATTTTGATTCCATTAATAAGTGGAGCAATTGTGGGAATAATTACTAGTGGAGATATGAAATCTTATAATGGTTTTGTACCTGGTTGGATATTTCCTGTTGTATGGAGTATTCTTTATCTTTTGATGGGAATATCAAGTTATTTGGTTGGAGAAGATGATGATGCTTTAAATATTTATAAAGTCAACTTAGTTGTTAATCTAGCATGGACATTTATATTTTTTACTTTTAATATGAAAATATTAGCCTTTTTATGGATAATTTTATTAATAGTAATTGTTTGTTATATGATATATAAATTTTTTAAAGTAAAAAAAATAGCGGCATACTTACAAATACCTTATTTAATCTGGTTATTATTTGCAAGTTTTCTTAATTTGTTAGAAATATTATAAAAATAATCTGTGTATTTGACTAGGCATTAAAAAAGATAATTCATAAGATACATTAGAAAGGAATGTTTTAAATGAATTATTTTAATGAAAGTTTCAGTCAAGAAACAGAAATGAAAAAAAGTTATGATAAAACTAAAATGGGTACTGATGCTACTTTAGCAGATGGAACTGGATATTGCAATATGATGAATGCTATGCCTGGATGCGTACAAAATCCAATTTATGAATGTCCTCAAGAAAGAGTGTGTCATAGATATATTTGTCATGAAGTACCTCACATTATGCCTTGTAACACAAGAATAATTAATCATCATGTTTATAGACATACATTTACACCAGAATATACTTGCTGTGAAGAAAACGTTTGTGAAAATGTTTTTGGGCCAAGATGCTGTTAGTTACGAAAAAAGTAAAAGTTGCATATTTGAAGCAACTTTTTTTCTGTCTTAATCTTATAATCCATATTTACATACTTGAATAATAAATTTGTTATTTGTGAAATTCCAAAGTTAAAAAATAACTAATTGAAAAAGATAGTATTTTATAAAATATTATTATTTTGGTTATACAAATTATGTTTTTGATTTAAATAATCTTTTTATTGAGGCAAGAGTTAATATAACAATGATAAAACCACCACATATATATGGGAAAAATTTATAAAGAATCATTGTATTATAATAATTATTAGCAAAATATCTATTTACAATATAAAGGATACTAAAAGATATTAGAAAAGGTACAATATTATTTTTAATATTTAGAGTATCTTTTATTTTTGTTATAAATAGAGTTAATGAGATAAATAAATCAAAGAACCAATTAATACAAATGAAATTTTCTATGTTTTCAATAAATTTAAAAAATTTAATTCTTCTTAAAATAGTATATTCTGGATAACTATAAACATTAATCAATTCTCCCAATATTAAAGTAATTGTAAGACCAACTATAATGTTAGTAAGGGCAGCAAGTAAATAATATTTTAGTGATGCTTTAAATTCAATGTTTTCATTTAGTAAAATTAGTAATGGACTTGTAGAAATAACAGCATAAATAAGTGATGCTTTAAAAACACTTGTAGTTTTTACAGATAAAATAGGAAATAGATTAGAATAATGAAATTCATTAGTAAGAAGAGTAGTTTTAAGAATAATTATAAATAAACTTAAGAAAAGTAAAACAAATGCAACGTTATAGATGGCTGTTAATTTTTTACTGCTTAAGTAAGCTGCTATAATAATGAATGGTAAACAAGATATAATAGATGGTGTAAAAGGTAAAAAGTAAGAATATAAAAATCCAGATAATATTACAAATAAAATAAGTAAATTAAATGATATGAATAAAAAATATATTAATTTAAATAAAATGTTTAAAAAAGTATTTTTCTTTATATATTCTTTTAAAGGTATATTACAAGATACTTTATTTATTAAGTAAATTATAATTATTCCTAGTAATGTTCCAAGAATAAAAGCTATACAAGTATCGGTATTACTTAGTTCACAAATTCTTGCAAAACCACCACCTAGAAAAAGAAAGTGTGATAAGAAATATATAAATAAACAATTATTCTTTTTCATGATTCACGCTCCACATCATATATTAAACCTTTTTTATTAATATTAAATTTAATATTTGATTTAATATCTAGTTTTAACCAATAATCTTTATCTTTAGTTCTAGTTTTTTTATAATAATTTCTAGTTATACCTAAAATATCACTATTATTATCTTGTAATACTTTAATAAATTCAGGAATTTTTTTATTTAAAAGATTAGTAAAATCATTATCTATTCTTTCTAAGTTTTTAGGGTCTCTAATATTATATTTTGGATCATTATCTATAATTCTTCCCATTAAATTTCCAGTTACATTAATTGTGCCACTTTTTATTTCTGTATTTATTTTGCCGTTGTTTATGGCTGTAGTAAAAGCTAAATTATCATAATTAATCGTATACGTTGGCCGATCAAAATTATCGGTTAATAAATTATAAATCTTAACATATTCATTACTTAAATTACTTTTATAACTATAGTTATTAAATATAGACATTCCATCTACTATAAATTCGTTATCTTTTAATGTAATATTTGAAAAACATGTATCAATGCCATAAGTTATTACTTCCTCAACTATTTCATCAAACTTTTTTAAAACATTTGTATTTGATGAATAGCGGATACTTTCTAATGTATCTGTAATGGCTGTACTTGCTATTGGGGCTTCATTAGTTGTGTGATTAAGTAAAGTCTCCGGTTTATTTTTTGTTGCAGAAATAACGTAGAAATTTTCTCTAAAGTATGTATTTCTTAAAAATAAATCAATAATATTTTCAAATTTCTCTTCTATAATACTTTTACTTAAGATCATTAATTTTATATGATTAAATATTAATTGTTTTGATAACTTATCGGCTGCATTTTCAATTGCTGAAGTTAAATTTTTACCATGCCCAACTTTTGTATATGATGTTATTTTAGAAGAATCTTTATCTATTTGGTCATTTAATATTTCTAAAGTAATAACGTATTCATCATCTTCATAATCAACTCCGATTGCATTAATTATGGCTAAGTCATTTATTTCTTTATAATCAAAACAACCTGTACAAAGAAGTAGTGTAAGTATAATAATTAATATTTTTTTCATAAGTCCTCCTTTTGTTTGACAATATTTTTATGAGTAAATAATGTACTTCTTCTGGTATCTTTTCTGAGTGTTTTTTTCAAAACTGTATTATTAAAATATTCTTTGTTAAATGGTGATATCGGAGCAAAGTAAGGTTTACCAAAGGAGTTTGTAGTTGTTGTATAAATTAAAAAGTAAAATAATCCAAGAGTAATGCCATATAAACCAAATAAGCCACTTAAAAGGATGAAGACAAATCTAAAAAATCTTAAAGCATTATTTATTTCAATGGTAGTAAACGTAAGACTAGATATAAATGTTATAGCTATTACAATAATTGTAATCGGAGATGCTATACCTGCAGAAACAGATGCTTCACCTAAAACTATAGCACCTAGTATGGAAATGGCTGAACCATAACTTAAAGGAAACCTTAAATCACTTTCTCTTAGAATTTCACAGACAATTAGCATAAGTAAAGTCTCAATAATTGTGGGAAAAGGAACACCACCTCGCTGAATAGCAAAGTTAAGAAGAAGATTTGTGGGTATGGTCTCTTGATTATAATTCATGATTGCAATGTATATCGCCGGAGCCATCATTGATATTAAAAAGGCACTTATTCTTAAAATTTTTATAAAATTAACATTTTTACTTTTATTGTAATTATCAATAACAGGATTTACAAAGTCGATAAAAAAAGCCGGTATTATTAAAACAAAAGGTGAGGTATCTACAACAATAGCTATTTTTCCTTCCATTAGGAATGTAGCAACATTATCTGGTCTCTCTGTTTCAATGAATGTTGGATAAACACTATTTTCTTCATCACCTAAAAGAAAACCTAAAGACGATGAGTCCACAATTCCATCAATATCTATAGTATCGAGCTTTTTTAGTAGATTATTTACAAGGTTAGCATCAGCAATATCTTCAAAATAAAGAATGCTAATATTTGTAAGTGTTTTTCTGCCAATAGTTCTACTTTCTGTTTTTAACGTACTAGATTTAATTCTTCTTTTAATTAATCCAATATTTATTTGAATATTTTCCGTAAACGCATCTTTAGGTCCATTAATTGATGACTCAACCTCACTGTTTGAAACTGCTCTAGAAATATCTGCTCTAGTTTCTATAGCATAAATTTTATCTTGGATAATTACTAATGAAAACCCATTTGTTAGGTAAAATTCACACTCATCAACATTTTTAATTTCTAACGTATTCGGGGCAGCTATATATGATGAAATGTTATTTTTATTAATTTCATCTTTTTTTAAAATTATATTTTTTAATATGTAGTCATTTACTTTATTACTACTTGAAACTGTTTCGAGGTATATTAAATACATAGTTTTAAAAATGGACAGATTTATTTTTTTTATTACAAGATCTGGACTTTTACTAAATTCAGTTTCTAATCTTTTTACTATTTTATTCATGAAATCACCATTATTAATATTTACCAAATAATGGTATTTATGCTAAAATGTTGATAAGTGATGATTATGAAAGTTGAAATTGTTAAGTTGGATGACTTTGGTCGTGGTATTTGTTTTGTAAATAATAAAGTTACTTTTGTACCAAATACAATTCCCGGTGATATTGTAAATATAAAAATTGTAAAAGAAAATAAAAAATATAATGAGGCTATATTGATTGATTTAGTTAAATCTTCAAGTAAGAGAATTGATGCCCCATGTCCTTATTTTGGTATATGTGGAGGATGTAGTTTACAAACATTACCATATGATTTAGGTATTAGCTATAAAAAAGATAAGGTAATTAATTATTTTAAGAAAATGGGGTTAATTATAAATCCAAGCCTTATCACAAATGACACGCCATATAATTATAGAAATAAAATTACATTAAAAGTTGTAAATGGAGTAGTGGGGTATTATAAATTAAATAGTCATAGTGTTGTGGAAGTGAAAAAGTGTATACTCGCCGAAGAATGTATAAATGATGTAATAAGTATAGTTTGTGGTATGGGTATTATAAATGGAGAAGTAATAATTAGAAGTAATTATAAAAGTGAAATATTAATTATAATAAATAGTAAAGATAAAATAAATACTACAAATATAAGTAATAATATAAAAGGTATAATATTAAATGATGAAGTAATATATGGAAATGATTATTTTTATGAAGAAATAAATAATATTAAATATAAAGTATCATATAAAGCGTTTTTTCAAGTTAATAGAAATGTTGCCAGTAAAATGTTTAAGTTAGTTGAAGATTTTACTAATAATAATGATTGTGTTTTAGATTTGTATTCTGGAGTGGGCACCTTAGGTTTAAGTGCATCCAAAAAAGCTAAAAATGTTGTGGGTGTTGAAATAAATAAAGATGCTGTAAAAGATGCTAATGAAAATGCTGTAATAAATAATTTAAATAATGCTAAATTTATATATAGTGATGCTAGTAATATTAAAAATATTGATGTATCATTTAATAAATTAATTGTAGATCCACCTAGAGCGGGTTTAAGTACTGATGTAATAGATTTTATCAATAAAAAATTACCTGATGAAATAATGTATATTTCATGTGATTATCATACCCAAGCTAGAGATTTAAAATTACTTGATAATTACGAAATAATAAACTCATATATATGTGATTTGTTTTCATATACGTATCATGTTGAATGCATTTGTTTTTTAAGAAAAAGAAGGTGATTTAATTTGAAAAAAATATTTTTATGTTTATATCCAGTTCGTGAATTTTGTTATGATTATGATCGTTTGTTAGATGAAGATGAATTTGATCATTGTTATAAAGTGTTAAATGAATGTATAGAAAAAAGATATCGAGAAAATGGTTATCAAGTTGTATTTGCAATGTATCCTGAAAAGAATATATTTGGAGTTATATCTGATGCTACAGATAAAATAATTACAACGGATGTATCATTTGAAGAGGCAACTAAAAAAGATGAAGATAAAGTTAAATATCCGAGTGAAGAATATTTGATAAAACAATTAGGGGATTTTGATACAATTGTAATTGGTGGTTTTCATTTTGCGGATTGTGTAAAAAGAGTAGCAGAGTATTGTTATAATCAAGGGTATCAAACTTTGGTGGATTTAGATTTAACTGATTTATTTTATAGTGTTCATCGTATTAGAGAATATTTTGATATTTATGAATATGATCCTAGAGAGTATAAAGAATTTATGATTCAAAGTATGAGTCGGAATTTACCAAAAGAGATTGTGAAAAAAATATTTTTAAATAGTTATGCAAGTCCAGTTTATGGAATGTTTGATGAAGAAAAATTAGCAAGTAAGAAAAATATTTAAACATAAAAAAAGATATTGATAATTAATAATAAATTATGGTAATATATAAGTATACATGAGATAAAATTTCATATATTAAAAAAAGAAACATTTGATTTTGGTATGTTGAATGTTACCGTTTATCGATTTGGATGTTTATTTGGATATTAACTATCACAAATAAACATTTTTTTAATAAACGTAAAAGTTGAAGGAAAAAATCCTTAAAGTATTTAATTACAATAAGTACCACCCC
>ULTU01088561.1_pt1 | contig 25600 bp, 24 predicted proteins | sample 1957861 | NCBI WGS metagenome assembly ULTU01 (sample SAMEA4835742, study PRJEB28245) | human gut metagenome | biome: gut microbiome; material: fecal sample | place: Denmark | collected 2008
TATCTTTACCTCTTATTCTCTCTCAATGTTGTCAATGAACTTGGCCGTTTGAACATGTTTCTGAAGCTTTTCAGCATCGTTGTTTCTCAAACGGACTGCAAAGATACGCACTTTTTCATTACCTCCAAATTTTTTCCGACTTTTTTTATCATTTTTTTCATAAAAAACATTTTATACACCATTTTCACCCCCAAAACCTGTCGAAATAAATGGATTTTGCTTAAGTTTGTATGACGCGGCCGGAAGAGTCGCGCTGACAAAACAACTTAAGATGCAGGTTGTTTTTTAAGGATTGCTAAAACACATAGACAGATAAGCAAATGGAAGAAAAAAGAACGACTCTGCCTGAGAACGCGCAGAGAGAACTTAAACCGGGCGAAAAGTACGAACCGCTTCTGAGCCCTCAGAAAAACTATCCTGAAGTCACACCTTATTCAGTATGCGTCGGACTGATCATGGTCATCATCTTCTCAGCCGCTGCCGCATACCTCGGACTGAAGGTCGGCCAGGTATTCGAAGCGGCCATTCCGATCGCCATCATTGCCGTAGGCCTTACGAGCGCATTGGGCAAGAAAGGCGGCCTCGGCCAGAATGTCATCATACAGTCAATAGGCGGATGCTCCGGCTCAGTGGTGGCCGGCGCCATCTTCCCTCTCCCTGCCATATATATATTAGGTGTAGAGGTGAACTTTATGCAGATGTTCCTGTCCTCCCTTCTCGGCGGCATTCTCGGCATCCTCTTCCTGATTCCGTTCAGAAAATACTTCGTAAAGGAGATGCACGGCAAGTATCCTTTCCCTGAAGCCACAGCCACGACACAGGTCCTGATTAGCGGCGAAGGCGGAGGAAACAACGCCAAGACATTGATACTCAGCGGTCTCGTGGGCGGACTCTACGATTTCATCATCGCCACTTTCGGCGCATGGAGCGAAACGGTGTCCACCACAGTCACCACCATCGGCCAGCACATCGCAGACAAAGCCAAAGTCGTGCTGAAGCTGAACACCGGCGCTGCAGTACTCGGACTCGGCTACATTGTCGGTCTCAAATACGCGTTCATAATCTGCTGCGGCAGCTTCCTGGTGTGGCTGGTAATCATCCCGCTGATGAATCTCATCTGGGGCGGCCAAGTCATTGACCTTATGAACAGCGGCATCACGCAGACCATCGGAGACATGTCCGCTGACCAGATCTTCAAGGAATACGCGCGTCACATCGGCATCGGCGGCATTGCCACAGCCGGCATCATCGGCATCATCAAGTCTTTCGGAGTCATCAAATCGGCCGTAGGACTTGCCGCAAGCGAGTTCACGAAAAAGCCGGGCACAAAAGCCGAAGCCACCGAGCGCACAGATGAAGACATGCCGATGAAGACGATTGTTTTCGGCATTGTCATAGCCCTGCTGGCGATTTTCGCATTCTTCGCATTGGGCGGAGTCGTGGAAAACATCTGGCAGGCATTGGTCGGCGTGCTGATCGTGGGCATCATCTCCTTCCTGTTCACGACCGTGGCTGCCAACGCTATCGCCATCGTGGGCTCGAACCCTGTCAGCGGCATGACACTTATGACATTGATCATAGCATCATTGATCCTCGTGGCGGTCGGGCTGAAGGGCAATGCCGGTATGGCGGCGGCACTGGTGATCGGCGGAGTCGTGTGCACGGCGCTGTCTGTGGCGGGCTCGTTCGTGACTGACCTGAAAATCGGATATTGGCTCGGCACCACGCCTAAGAAGCAGGAAATCTGGAAGTTCGCGGGCGTCGCCGTCGCTGCTGCCACTGTCTGCGGAGTGATGCTCGTGCTGAACAAGACCTTCGGATTCACCGGGGACAATGCTCTCGTCGCGCCTCAGGCCAATGCAATGGCAGCCGTTATCCAGCCGCTGATGAACGGCGGCGGTGCTCCGTGGATTCTCTACGGAATCGGTGCGCTCATCGCTATTGTCCTGACAATGTGCAAGATACCGGCACTCGCTTTCGCTCTCGGAATGTTCATTCCTATCGACCTGAACCTGCCTCTGCTCATCGGCGGCGCCATCTCCTGGTTCGTCGCTTCCCGCAGCAAGGATGCCCAGGTCAATGCAGAGAGACACGAAAAGGGTACGCTTATCGCTTCAGGATTTATTGCAGGCGGCGCCCTTATGGGTGTTGTCAGCGCCATCCTCAAGTTCGCGAATGTGGATCTGTTCCTGACTTCGTGGCATGCAGAGTACGGTGAAGCTGTAGCGCTTCTTCCTTATATAGGTATTATCGCGTTCATTATCGGGGTCGCGATGAAGGTCAATGAGAAAAAACAATTACAATAACGAGATATGGAAAAGATATTGGACAGATTTCTGAGATACGTCGCCATCGACACTCAGTCAGATGAAAATTCGGAGTCACAGCCAAGCGCTGCCAAGGAACTGGATTTGCTGAAGTTGCTCTGCAAGGAGCTGAACGATATGGGCGTGGAGGCTAACCTGGACGAGTACGGATACGTCATGGGTTCCATCCCGTCCAACATTGACAAGAAAGTTCCTGCCATAGGCTTCATCGCGCACGTGGATACGTCTCCTGACGCTTCCGGAAAGGATGTCAAGCCGCAGATCATCAAGGACTACGACGGTGGAGACATCGCATTGAAAGGTGTGCCGGGCCTGTTCCTGAGGCCGTCCGAGTTCCCTGAGCTGCTGGCTCACAAGGGCCAGACCATCATCACCACTGACGGCACTACGCTGCTCGGAGCTGACGACAAGGCCGGTGTGGCGGAGATCATGAACGCGGTGCAATACATCATGGAGCACCCTGAGTTCAAGCATGGCGACATCAAGATCGGTTTCACTCCGGATGAGGAAATCGGCCGCGGCGTCGTGAAGTTCGACGTGAAGCGCTTCGGTGCCGACTATGCCTACACGATGGACGGCGGCGAAATCGGCGAACTGGAGTTCGAGAATTTCAATGCCGCTTCCGCCAAGATCCACATCCAGGGACGCAATGTCCACCCGGGTTACGCGAAGGACAAGATGAAGAATGCCATCCTTATCGGTATGGAGTTCAATGACTTGCTTCCTATCGGCCAACGTCCTGAGATCACCGAGGGCTATGACGGATTCTTCCACATCATCAGTTTCAAGGGTTCGGTAGAGGAGGCTGATTTCAGTTACATCATCCGCGACCACGACCGCAAGAAGTTCGAGGAAAAGAAGGAGCTTATAGGTCAATGTGTCAATTTCATCAATGTCAAATACGGTGAAGGCACTGCCACTTTAGAGGTCAAGGACCAGTACTACAACATGCGTGAGCAGGTGGAGCCATACTATTTCATTGTCGAAAAGGCTGTCAAGGCCATGGAGATGGCAGGCATCAAACCGAAGATTCAGCCTATCCGAGGCGGCACTGACGGAGCGAACCTTTCATTCAAAGGCCTCCCATGCCCGAACATCTTCGCCGGCGGCCTGAACTTCCACGGCAAGATGGAGTTCGCCCCTCTCGAGAACATCGAGAAGGCCTCCGAAGTAGTCCTGAACATCGTCAAGCTGTTCGCGGAATAGGGATACGGAAAGTCATTAGACGCAGCAACACGACCTCAGCGTGCCACCATAGGTAATTACTGAACCAATGAGCATACCTGCAAGTTGGCAAATTCAGATGTAACAAATTAACATACAACCATTTACATACCCTAAAAGCAAAATGCAAAGATGCTTATCACCCTATTTTTTTTAGGAGAGTGAGCATCTTTGCGCATTAGCCCAAATGCTCATAACAGCCTACTCATCAATGCATTACAACTACCATTACAGCATTAGCATTATGCTCATTGGTACCATAATCCCGCCGCTGGGTAACTATTAGCAGCATTTTCCTATAGAACAACACTCGCGCATATCGGGTATAACTCTTTGCTTATTTCAGCATATTCAAGGAGAAAGGAAACAAAAGAGCTGACTCATAGATTTTATTTCTTTTTGACAATGTAACTGATATTGAAGGCGCATCAGACAAATAATAGTCAAACACAAGAAAAACATCTTATATATTGTACAATGTAAATATTGTATCTATCTTTGTGAAACAGAACCATAAAATGACTTTTGATAAAATATTGGATGACGGAAGGCTCTGGGCAGTACGGTACGATAAAGAAGGACAGAACTGCTTCGACGAATTGTTTGACCGGTGGTATGACATGCAGTGGCTGAAGTCATTCTTCACAGATAATCTTTCGGATTTAAGCGCCTATTTCCACATCACAGATGTATATAAGGCCATAATGGAAACAATAGAGGATGCATCCACTTTGGAATGCCTGATGCTGGACATAAGTCCGGACGCAAACCTAAATACACTTTTCAGACATCTTGAAAATAACAGATTCTCAGAAATGACATTAGGAAAAGAGAAAGCGAGAGGAAAAAGCGTCCACAAACATTCCTCTTGGTTAAGGATATATGCAATCAAAATTGAAGACGGCATCTACGTAGTAACCGGAGGAGCAATAAAACTGACGGCTACGATGTCTGAAAGAACACACACTCTCGAGGAACTGGCTAAAATGGAGATGGTTAGAAATTATTTCATTGACAATGGCGTTTTTGACAAAGAAGGATTAAATGATTATATAAACCATGAGCAAGGCAACTGAATTTTTGTACGATCACCAATCTGCAACCCCTTCAAAGTGGAGGGAAGCGGCTGAATGGAGAAGAAAGAATGAGAACTGGCTGAAATATTCCAGAGTCATAACGATGAAAACCATGCAGGCTATGGATAAGCAGTCTGTCACTCAGTCCATACTTGCCCAGCGGATGGGATGTAGTCAACAATATGTCTCCAATCTGCTCAAAGGGAGTTCTAACATGACATTGGAAACGATATCACGCATAGAAACAGCGCTCAACATTGACCTCATCGGATCCGCACTGGGCGGCTTGGTCGATGGATATGACTCTGCCGAAAGTTCATCGCGCACGTGCTATCTGAATGATGTGGAACAACCTGCACTTGCGCATTTCGAAGAACGCACTGATAATCAATAAGTTAAGCAAGAACCAGAAAGCCAGGTTACCCGAAAAACAGGTAACCTGGCTTTCACATTATTTACTAATTCTCTATAAATCAATATCTTCCACGATTAGGCAAAAGTCAGGTTGTTCTGAAAATTTCACACTCATAATATCACTGGACAGACACTATAACAGTTCGGAGAAAATACACCAGACAACTAGCACAACCGCCAATATCGAAACTATGGTACTGATCAGACATCCGGATAACGACATCTTGCCACGCAGGACAGACGCCACATCACCCAAGAATCCGCTAAATACATTCTTCAGCAAATACAGAATCAGGCCTATTACAAAAATAATCACAAACCATAGTGGAACACCTTCAACCATAATTTTTCATCTGTTTTCAAACATTGACTCTATCCGCCTCAATGATTCATCATACTCCGCAATCTCTATTTTCTTCATCTCTGCGTCAGGGAAGATATTGTTCAACTCGTTCAACTTCTTCTCGACACCATCTAACTTCAATTTGATTTCCTGAAGCGACTTCATCTTGGCATCAATAGCCTCCTTCAATTCCTTCTTTGCCGAAACCTGGAACACTCTCAACTTGGAATGCTCCATTTGCAGCGCATTCAATTCTGACTCAACGAGCTGAACCTCATGCTTTTGCACACTACTTTTCTCTTTCAGCCCTTCCATTGCAGAAATAAAGGCATCATAGTCCGACAGACTGTCACCAACATTGTCGGCAATGATCCCGCTTAAACCGGAAACCGCCTGAGAAGCAGTCTTTATGGCAAAAGAGGAAGGATTTGTAATCAGAATTACTAACGATTGGGACTTTATGGATTGACCTAAAACCTTAATCGACTTGTCTGCAATCATTGCTTTGCGCGAATTTCTCACAGCCGAGAAGATTTTATTTTTCAAATCATCCACAAGAATCTTTCTGTTATGAGAAAGGATACGATTCAATGGGACCGACGGGCCAATGACATGCGAATAAGCAGATAAAGTACGGAACGTATCTTTAAGCATATTCAGGTACTCTTCGTGTTTTTTGGCCTTCAACTTGCCATCCTTAGCCCAAGGAGTCGCCTTCTTGAAGAATGTTGACTGTTCTGCCTTTTGAAATAAAGGATTCCTGAGATCCACATTGGCAGATAATTCCGATGGAAGATTCCGTACAACGATTCGCAGCAATAAAGACAATTCCTCTCCTGCCCTAGACAACAGACAATTACAGTTCTCTGAATTCCGATCTTCGGCATAACTGATTTTAGCCTCAAGGAACATCCTTCAAATCGCGCTTGGTTTTCTCATCTTCCGCCATTTCAAGCGCGTGTTCCAAAGAACGCACAATGCCCTCAACGGACATCGACACGGCCTCAGGAGAATCAACCGTCTCTACAATCAGTCTCAAATCACTGATAACCAAGCCATAAGGCTCTGACAGATTGCATTGCACAGAACTGAGCCATTCCTCCTGGGCTTTCAAACCTCGTTCTTCCTTCAAGTCGCTGACCTTATTTTCAAGTCCGGCTGACAATTCTGACAACGCATGGCCTGTAGCGGAGGATGCCTTTTGCGCAGCATCCACCACCTTCTGAGCCCCATCCGCCAGCTTTTTAAATAATGCAGACATAATTAGCAATTAAAACTTATAATCGCTTACCCCCAAACCTTTAATCTTTAGTTCAGGAAGCGATTCGTTTTCTTTTTCCGGTTCAATGTGAGCCTTAATTGTATCCGCAATAGTTTTGCAAACCGCCATTCTGCGTGGATCATGACAAATCAGGCTCCATGCAATACGCAAGACAAGCCCATTGACATTATCTCGATTCTTCAATTTTCTGATGAAAAGCCCCGAACTGTTCGACTGGTGGTATCTCTGCCTGTCACAACTGACGCCAAACTCGTTTTTCAAATTGGCTTCGATTTCAGAAAGAAGCCGTCTCAGTTTCTCCTTGTCTCGAACAAGCAAATCCGGCGCATCAAAACTTTCATCGCCTTTAGGTCCACCATATCCGAAATGAACTTGCGTGGGATATTCCGGTTCATTTGCACCACTCGCTGCAAGCATTGCGATCACCCAGCTACCTTCTCGACTGGACAATCTTTCTATGTCAGACAAAAAGATCGGATAGTCCGGATGAATATGGTTCGACGAATTAGAATAAAAAGAGAAATATGGATGAGACCGTCCTATTTCACGTCCCACATAATTAAATCCACCGATCTTCGCAAGATAATATGCAAAATGTCCTATTATAGGATCCGCCACATTTGAAGGAGCCACTATTGTAACTAATGACCCCCTATCAATTACGCATCCATATTTAGTATTTACATAGAAAGCCTCCACCGCAAGTTTATCCTGTGGCAATCTATCCACCGGCACTGTAGCTGCAACATTGATAAACCTGAAATCCGAACTGCTCTCTACAGCCTCAAAGACATCGTTTTCCTTCATTTTCATTCGGGCCTGAACATCCACAAGAGAAAGAAACTGAGGCATAATCTGATAACCCGTATAGCGGTCGAGAACGCGTTCAAACGCATTATGCAATTTCAGTTTATTCTGATCCAACGCCTCGCTATGGCGCTCATCTTCAAGAACTTCGACAAAGCCCGAGCCAATGAGACCTGCCGGCACTGCAAATATGGCAATCCCCAGTAATCCGACTATCGAAGCAATGACTTGACCGCCAACGGTCGCCAATGGAAAATCCGCAATCTTGTCAGGATCACCTAAATACTTAGCGAATGCCCAGACAAGAGTTTGCCACCCATTTTCACAAAGCTCCGGCTGCGCATCATGTTCCGCATAATACAAAAGGAATGAAAGAATTACCGTCAGTATGCACAAAAACATCAGGCTTATGGAAAGCTCTTGCTTTTTTGCTATTATGACCTTGCCTAAAATCCGAAAAGATTTCATATACCGGAATATGCGGAAAAGCCTTGCGATTCTAAGAATCTTAAGCGCCGCAACCGGTATCTTCATGCAGAAGCTTAAATAAAACGGATATGTCGACAAGCAATCAATTAGCCCGTAAAAGCTAAAGCAATAGCGCACGCGCCCCCAGAATCCTGCATATTTCGGATTGACAACATCTGCCACCCATATACGTAAAGTAACTTCAATTGTAAAGACCACTGTAGTAAACACGTCCACAAATCTAAGGACCCCACCATATTGTTCGGAAACGCCCTCAAATGTTGACAGAAATATCTCCAGCGAACTTATCAGAATCAGCGCAATTATCACCCAGTCAACGACATTGTGCCATTTCTTCGTATGCAGATTATCATCAAAAACGCAAGCAAGGTCTTTTTTAAAGGCTTTACACTTTTCACGCATCTTTTCCTCCCGCCCCATACTACTTGTTCAGTTTACCAGTAATGGCCTTCACTATAAATCCGCCTATTTTCCTTTCCAAACCTTGTTTGGTCATCGGAACTCCCGTTGTTCGCACAATTTTTTGTTTCAATCCCGTGATCCCCAAAGCGCGCTTCCACGAGAATGACAAACCTGGAATTTTCATATATTACTTTCTGGTTACTTTCTGGCTCTTTCTCTCGCAAGACTCGCTTTCGCCGAATCTATTTGACGTTTATACGATTCTATCTGCCTGTCGTGAGATGCAGCACGATCTATCTTGGTTTTACGATACGATGCTTTTGACGATGGTGAGGATGCGCTTTTTACAAGACTGGCATAGCGCTCATTATCACTTTTTTTAGCCTCTTTTTCCTTCGCCATTCTTGCACGAAGATCAATAATTAATTTTTTGTAATATTCTACACTCATATCAGTTTAATATTATCTGTATTCGCCTTTCTTACAACCATTTTTTTCACATTCAGCATTAAATGCAGACAACGTCTTTTCGTCCTGAGAACCTGATGTATAATATCGATGCCCCGTTACGTCTGTGTAACATACCTGCGCATATAGCCCGAACACTGTATCAAACTCCTTTTCTACAGATTTTATCTTTTTATTGCCGGATATGCTGATATCTCCACCAGAGTCTGCTCTTCTGACAGATGCAAGAGTCTTATCTCCAGGCAACTGTGTCTTCACCGGTTCTTTCCGCATATAACTATAATACAAACCAAGCCTTAGATACGGGAATCTCTTATTGAATTCTTTCTGAAGAGTAGCAATTTTCTTATTTCCGTTTACAGAAAGTTCCGTCATGGTTTTCGTAGTAGTCTTTGCTGCAGTTTTAGTGGTTTTCTTTGCTGTAGTAGTCTTTTTCGCAGCCGTCTTGGATGTGGCGGTTTTCTTTGCAGTCGATGTTTTCTTCGCTGCGGTTTTAGTCGTTGTTTTTTTAGTCACAGGCATAGTTCAGTTTTTTTTAGGATTATTTTTCGGACATACAATTAAGCCGGAAGCCCAGAATAGACCTCCGGCATTAACAGGATAGCAATTATTTTCCTGCAGCTACAAGTGTAACCTTGTCGTCTGCGAGTTTCGTATCGCTGGAATTAGATACTTGAACACCAATACCCCAAGCCGCAGCAAACTCAGTCTCAAATTTTCCTACAGTCTTGTTTCCACCGACTACTAATTCTCCACCTTTAGCGCCTTCAGAGCGAAGGCTTCCAAGTGTAGCCTCATCATCAGCCATAGCACCTCTACAAGTTACGCTCTTGTAAACACGCAATGAGCTTCCGAAATTCTTTTTGAAATTAGCCTTAAGGGTCTTGACCTTCATGCGGCCATCAATTCTCAATTCTGCCATGATTTTAAAATTTAAGTTATTCAACAATAATAAATTCTGTTCTACGATTTGCTTCTCTATCATTAGGATCTACCGGCTCACTGCTACCCTTACCCTCATATGAAAGTCTGGAGCCGTCAACTCCCTGAGAAATAAGGAAATCAACAGCAGCTTTCGCACGCTTTTCAGAAAGTTTCTGATTGTGCTCCGCATTACCTTCGTCCGATGTATGTCCCTTAATAAGAAGTTTCAACTGCGGATTCTTAATCAGCACATTAGCCAAGTCATGCAGTGCAAACTTTGCTTTGTCGTTAAGTTCATACGAATCCGCCTTAAACTGAGCCGCATTGAAGTTCTTAGCGATTTCCTCAACCTGCTGTATATAAACAGTATCTACCCTTACTACCGTAACAGTATCTTTTTGAATCACAGTCACAACTTCCGGTTTTTTGTTCCATTTCATCAAAAGGAAGAGAAGAAGCAATACAGCACAAGCGATAAGTGCCAACAACGGCCAGATATTCTTTTTCTTAGTCTTTGGCACACTCACTTTCGCAGGAGTCTCCGGTTGGATGAATTCCAAATAATATCCACCCTTCTTTCCGAACCCTTTCTCAACATTCTCCATCTTAGAGACAACAATGCCATACTTAACTGCGTGCTTGACAAGTCTTTCATAACTTGGTTTAGTCCACATTGAGACAACAGCAGCCTTAAGTCCATCCGCCATTGTCAAAAGGCAATCCTCATCGTCGAAATAACCGTTCCAGTTAACATTGTCCATCTGTGACTGAATCTCGTTCAATGTCTTGAAATTGTGTTTCACTCCAGAATCAGGATTGAGAGAATCAGGAAAAGCTTTCTTAAGGTCATCTAATGTAGTTTCCGGATGCAAGGTCATATAAGCATGCATGATTCCAAGCGCCGTCCTATTCTGAGCTTTGCCGAATACTTTGACTTTCACTTCCATATTCTATTTATTATTAAGAAAATCAATCAGTTTGCTTCCCATTTGCCTAGTAGTCCAGTTAGAATCGAATTCAAAACCAGTTGCAGAGGATATGCTCCTCAATGCTTCTTTAGTATTCTCATATGTGCGATAAGTATCAATGTGGCCATTGTCTTTTTTGACAATCACATAATTATCCACGTGAGCTTCACTGCCTTCACCAAATTCTTTAATCAACCTGGCGCCAAACTGCTGAGTATTCCATGACGGATCATACTCAAATCCCTTAGACTCTGCTATCTCGCGTAACGAGTCTTTCACATTGTCATAATTACGGAACACCTCGATTGCGCCATCGTCTTTAACTGAGACAACGTACTCACCATAAATTGCTGATTTCTTTGCCATAATTTATAATGTATAAATGTATAATTATTTCTGTCTTGCAGCCTCACCGATAGTCAGGCTGTTGTCACATAGTTTCTTATTGTTGAAATCCGCAATCTGAACATTGACCCCAAAATGATCCTTGAATGTTTTTTCCGCATCCCCGACTTTCATGCTGGCTTTAATCTTAAGAGCACCAGCCTTAGTTTTCAAGTCAGTTTTAGTCGACACTTTATTGAGTTGAGCAAGGGTCAGTTCTCCATCAGCAATCACCTGTCCTTTATAGACACGAAGTGAAAGACCGAAGTTCGCTTTGAAATTATTACAAAGTGTTTTGATTTTTGTCTGAGGCTTAATTTCAAAGTCCGCTGCCTTGAAATTATCACCTATTTTCTGCAACAGGTTACCTAATCCCATAATAGAGAGTGTTTTTATTAGTTGTTATTATACGCAAAAAAGGACACGAACATTATTGTTCTTGTCCTCTTATCAGGTCTTAGACTACCTTCCTTATGAACAAGCAACAATGCTCATGTCCAGATATCGGGTATAGACTATATGCTAACACGATACGGGACACAAGCGTTGTCACTGCCCGCCGATAAGGATCAAAGTGTCTAAGTTTGATAAGAAGGCGGAAACGTTGAAACGCTCTATGTCTTTATTTGCACTCCCTGTGGGGAGGGAGATGCCACAAATATATAAAATAGTTTCAACAATTCAATCAATGTGTCAATGAATTTCAGTCAGCATTGTCCGGAGTCAATTGCTTTCCCATCAATGCTGTTGCAAAGTTCCAAATTAGTCCATTTTCATGAAAGCATTTTTTAGTCCTTGTTAGTCCTTGATTTGGAAATATGGGAGAATGGGAATAATTTTACACCGGATCAATTTGGAGACACACTATGAACAACGAATCTGCAGAAATCATTGAACTGAAAAAGAAGATTGAAGAATCTGTGGAACGGGTTATGCACACGCCGGCAGATTTCGATTTTCTGAGCGGCGCGATATGGGAACGGATTCGGGAATACATCAGCCCCACGACATTGAAAAGGACCTGGGGCTACCTGGATGGGGTGAAGCAAATCCGCCATTCGACACTGGAGATTCTGTCCAGATTTGCAGGATTCAAGAGTTGGGACAATTATCTGGCGGAACGGAAAATTTCGTCGGAGCAGAATTCGAACATCGTCACGAAAGGAGTTGTCAATGCCTCTGAACTTGCTGAAGGAGACACCGTGTTCGTAGAGTGGGCACCGAACAGACGGGTGAGTTTCAAGCATCTGGGAGGCTGCCGTTTCGAAGTGACCGAGTCAGTCTGGTCGCATCTCGATGTGGGAGACACCGCATCAGTAATGCTGTTCGTAATAGACGAACCTCTGTTGCTGAGCGACTTGAATCATCGCGGAAAGACCGGATTGACTTACCTCTGTGGCGGCAAGGGCGGACTTACTGCGCTGAGGACAAACGATTTGGCATCGCCCCTCTCGAGAACATCGAGAAGGCCTCCGAAGTAGTCCTGAACATCGTCAAGCTGTTCGCGGAATAGGGATACGGAAATTAGACGCAGCAACACGACCTCAGCGTACCACCATAGGTAATTTCTGAACCAATGAGCATACCTGCAAGTTGGCGAATTTAGATGTAACAAATTAACATACAACCACTTACATGCCCTAAAAGCGAAATGCAAAGATGCTCATCACCCTATTTTTTTAGGGGAGTGAGCATCTTTGCGCATTAGCTCAAATGTTCATAACCGACTACTCATCAATGCATTACAACTACCATTACAGCATTAGCATTATGCTCATTGGTACCATAATTCCGCCGCTGGGTTGCTTTTCAGTCAGCACCTCAGCCTTTCTGAGCGGGAGCAATCGCTTCTGAAGCCAGGCCGTTCTTCGATCCACCTGCCGGCTCTGTCTTTTCTGGCGCACCTGCGTCGTCATCGGCTTTCCGGACGGTTTTCACTGTCTCACGGGCAGCTTTCTCCGCCTCACGGGCGGCCTTTGCGGCGGCTTTGAGGTCGTCGCGCTCCTTTTGTTTCAGGTATGCGGCCTTGTATTTCTCGAGACGGGCACTCTCCTTCTCCTCCCTGGCTTTCAGGGCCTTGAGCTGTTTCAGCTTCTTCGCACGAAGTTTGGCAGCTTTCTTATCCGCGGCTGCCTTGGCTTTGGCTGCATCCAGACTGTCGAGCCTTGCCCATTTGGCTTCACGGGCAGCTATCTTCGCCGCACGGATGGAATCACGCTGCGCCTTCTTCAACGCGGACGGATCCAGCACAGGAGCATTGACAGAAGACGACTCAGAAGACATTGACAGAGAATCAGTTGCAGCCTTTGTCGAATCCGCGACAGACGGGAGGGACGTTCCGAGCGAGTCCGCAGGAGAGAGTGACAATGAATCCTGTGCCACGGACAGCAAGTCGCCAGATACCGTCAATGAATCTGCGGCAGCGGCCTTAGCCTGTGCGGCAGCCTTCCTGCGAGCCTCTGCATTGGCCTTGGCCACCTTGCCCTCACGGATCTGCTTCATTATGCCCGGGATGTAACCAGGATAGTATCTGTCTGTGTACTCGAAAGTTGCACGCGGACGGGCCGAATATGAACTGCGCTCCGATGGACGCAGAGAGAGCGGGGTAATGTCCTGTTTGCCACGCGGGCACGCATCTATCTGCCAGTCAAAGCCCTTCAGCACACGTTCGTCACGCGTCATCTGAGCCACCGGATAGCCATCGTTTTTCGCGGCATCGAAGTAATAGACCTTGTCCAGCTCACCGTTCAGGAACCGCGCTGAGAGCATTTTCGCCGCACTCTTGTTCACGGTCGCATAGACGCTGTCCTCCTGCAGATAGAAAACGGCATTCGCCTCGCCGAGAGCATCGAATCGAGTCAATGCCCCGGTAGTGTCGAAGTAGGCGAGCATTTCCGTGGCCCTGATCTGGTCAAAGCACAACGAGTCTTCTTTCACGATGATGAAGGCGTTGGACATCAGGCTGGCCTTCTGCATGGCCCTGTCCTTGATCACCGCATAGATGCTGTCGGCAGAATACTGCCTGTTGCCCTCATTCCAGACAAACGGCTTCTCATACATTCGGACCAATGAATCCAAGTCATTGTAAACCAATGAATCACAAGCGAGCTGTATATCTTTGCGGAACATCTTCACATTCTTGATGGCCGTGATGAAATTCAGTTTCGTGGAGTCCTTCGGTGCGGAAAGCGAGTCCGCGGCTACTGTCAATGAATCTGCTGCATTTGCGAGCGAATCTGCCGAATGCGAGAGCGTGTCAGCAATGTGCGAAAGGGAATCGGACGCATGAGCGAGCCTGCCGGCCAGTTTCGAAAGTGCACCAGCTGCCGTGCCGAGCGATGCGAGCGCGTGAGAGACAGAATCTGCCTCAGATGCCTGTGCACCAGACGCCATCTCGGTCGAATCCTTAGCCGAGGTCAATGTCTTGACTGTCAATGAGTCTGACGGAGCGCCCTCGGCCCCCTCAGCTGAATCAGTCGCCTCATCGCCATCCTCCCCGGAAGCCTCAGCCGACTCAGAAGCCTCCTCCGCCTCCGAAACATCCGAAGACTCAGATGCATCACTCTCGGAAGCATCGGTCTCGGAAGCATCAGCCGCCCCCGAAGTCTCCGCAGCCCCTCCTGCAGCAGCCACTGCACCGGTCTCCTCCGTCTGTTTCTTGTTCGGCTTAGGACGGTTCGGGTCATTCTCCATCGCCTTGGCCGCAGCTTCAGCCGCCTCCTTGGCCGCCTTCTGACGATAAGCCTGAACAGCATCCACCGCCAGATCCTCAAGACGGGACTTGGAATTCTTTATCTCAGATTCATTGACCTGAAACATCATATAGGTACGGGCGAAAATGGTATCAGCCCCGAAATAGACCGTATCAGGCTGGTCCTCAGCATTTTTCATCACGCCGATCACCGCCGGGTCCCTCGTCAGCTTCACCTCGGACAACGAATCCGTATAGAAAATCCGCCCGGCCAGAGCCGAAACATCACGCGTAGTGTCAGTCACCTGCGCATTGCCGAGCAGCTCGATATTCTTAGATGACCTATAATAATATAAGGAGTCCGCCCAGCCCTCCTGAGTATCACTCATGCCATGGACATTGTTCCGGAACAGGAAAATCTCACGTCCGCGGTCATACCAGCCGCCATTGGCCGAAAGCATATTGTCATCCTGCCAGGTATCCGTGTCGAACCCGAACGTCGCCACATTGGTCCTGGCATCATAGACGATGGTAGTGGACTTCACGAACACCGAATCCGTGAACATATTCACCCTGTCATTGAACGTGAACGTCCTTATCTTGGAATCGTAAGTACCTGTGCGGCTTTCGATTATCTGCCCCTCGGCATCCTTCATCGAACCGCCGTTGAAGAAAACCGCCACACTGTCCTTCGTGTTGTAGTCCAGATGCTCGGTACGCAGCACATTCCGGTCTTTGTCCTCGAGCTGCACCAATGTACCCCTGAACTCAGCCAGGTCCCTGTCAATGTAATACGTCAGCCTGTCTCCCGTCAGCACCGTCTGGTCCTGAAGAATCTTCACATTGCTGATGGCGTAGATTTCATTGGAACTCATATTCCAGAGCGCCGTATCACAGATGAGATAAGTATCATTGTGCAGAAACCTCGCCGGTCCCGTCACTTTTCGGTAATCGACGCCGTCCTTCTCGATAAGCTCCATGGACTGCGCGCTCAGAAGACGAACAAGCGAGTCCTTCTGACTGCCATTTTCCTGTGCAGACAGACTTGTCAATGTCGAGAGAACCGTAACGACAGATATGAAAAGCTTACGGAAATTCATTGACCCTCAATATCTTACTTTTCAGCCGCCTCGGACGCGCACTGAGCCACTATCTTGTTCCAGCCCTCGCGAGAGAAATTGCAGTCCTTGAACAGCGGGTCGATAGTGATATATGTCGTCTTTATCTTGCTGTCAATGAACTCGTCGATAGCCTCATTCTGCTTCTTGACCTTCGCCTCATCCAGCAGCTCGCTGTAGTCATTCTCGAACGAAGCCGTGTGGGACGGAATGATCTTGTCCACGCGGATTATCTTATACATAGTATTACCGCTACGGCCCTCATTGTCAAGCGATTCCACAGGCTCGGAGATCTCCCCTTCCTTCAGATTCTTGATGGCAGCATAGTCCTGAGGCTTCAGCTGGTCGATCTCAAAATACGCGGAACCGGTATTAGGGTCAGCCATCTGGCCGCCATTGGTACGAGTCTGGTTGTCCTGAGAATAGAACTTCGCCGCAAGCTCGAAAGTGACAGCCTTGTTCTGGATTTCAGTCTTGAGCGAGTCGAGCGTCTTGAACGCCTTCTGCCTGTCAGTATCCGTATAGACCGGCTTCATGAGAATATGGCGGGCATTGAACATATCCCCCTTCTTCTCGAGCACCTCGATAATATGGAAGCCGTCCGGTGTCTCCACAATCTGGGAAATCACACCAGGCTTGAGCGACATCGCCGCATCAGAAAATGCCGGCCAGAAAATCGACTTCGACGCAAGCCCCAGTTCGCCGCCCTTCCTCGCGCTGCCCGGATCCTCAGAATAGATACGGGCCAATGTAGAGAATTTCTCACCGTTGATAATTCGCTCACGTATGCTCAGCAGCCTCTCCTTCACCGCAAGATTCGCAGCCTCGCGGTCCGGATAGATACAGATCTGGCTCAGCTGATACTTCACCGGAACCATAGGCAGGTCCGCGGCATCAGTCTTGGAAACATACTCCTTCACATCGTGCGGAGTCAGCTCAGGCACCGCCGAAGCAATCTGAGACTGCATCTGCTGAGTAAGCGACATATCCTCAAGCTGCTGCTTCCATTCCTGACGAAGTTTATACATCGGCTTGCCGTAGGCCTTCTCCACATTGTCATCACCCCCGAGCTGAGTACGCATCTGGTCGATACGCTGCGCCAGAGTGCTTGCCACCATCTCCTGGTTCACCGTGAGAGAATCCACACGCGCCTGCATCAGGAAAAGCTTCGACTCAAGCATACGCTCCAGCTGCTCGCAACGCATATTCCTGTCGGAATACATCCCCTGCATACGCATATACAGAATCTCCTGCTCCAGTTCCGACAATGAAATCATCTCATTGCCCACGACAGCTATCGTCTTGTCAATGAGGCCATTACCATATTTCTGGGCATTGAGTGGCATCTGCGCCGAAGCCAACACCGCAACCACAGCTGCTGCAAGTTTCAGTATATTCTTCATAATCAATAAATCATCATTTTATAACGAAAGCGCCTTGAGCGCGCGCATTCTCTAACAAGTCCCGTTCCAAACCTGAAATCAAAGCCTGTTTTCTGGTACTCAGGAGAATATCTTTTATCTGTTCCCTATAATATTCCACCGGTCCGGTCTGCCCCGCCCTCATCATTTCGCTGACAAAGGCAATGTTCAGATTGCCGCTGCCGTCCGGAATCTCCACCATCCCGTCCTTCATCACCGCCAGCAACGACCCGTAATCCGTCCCGAACTCCCGCGACAGCCTCACCATATTCACCCAGCCCCCGCCGAAGAAGTTATATCTCAATGCAGATGAATACGTCAGGCTGTCACCTTCCATTATATCATCCACATCAGACGAAAGCAGTTTCTTCTTGATGATGTTCAAGTTCGGCGAATCAGCAGAGATGCAGAGGAACTTCGCCTTGGCAATCGGCAGAGCCAGACGGAAATTCTCAATATGGTCCTCATAGTACTTCTCTATCTGCCCGTCAGTCACAGCCGTATCGAGCCTCTGGTTTATGTACTTCTGCTCATAGCGGTACTTCAGCAGCGAACGGCGATAGTCCTCCAGCTCCTTGGTGACATTCTTCTCCGACTTGGACAACTCCCTGTCCACCACATCATTGAACACCATATCGGTAGCCCATGAATTTATGTACTGGAGCGCCAGACGCGTGCTGTCCTCAGCCGAAATGCCGTCCGGAATGAACGTCGCCAAATCCGTATCATACAGTTTTTCGGACCCCACTTCAGCCACGACCTTGCCGTCACGGACAAACGACATAATCGTCTTGCACGAATTCAACATCGGCAGGACGATTACGAAAAAGCATACGCCTATAATATTCAGGACTCTGCGAGTACTCAAATCTATCTCGAATAATTAGGTGATTCCTTGGTGATAGTCACATCATGCGGATGGCTCTCGAGGTAACCCGCATTGGTGATACGCACGAACTGGGCGCCACGCAGAGAAGCGATATCCTTCGCTCCCACATAGCCCATACCTGCACGCAGACCGCCCACAAGCTGGTAAACAACCTCAGCCACAGTGCCCTTGAACGGCACCTGAGCCACGATTCCTTCCGGAACAAGCTTCTTCACATCCTCTTCCATATCCTGGAAATACCTGTCCTTGGAACCATGCTCCATAGCCTCGAGCGAACCCATTCCCCTGTACGCCTTGAACTTCCTTCCGTTCAGGATGATGGTCTCACCTGGAGACTCCTCAGTTCCGGCAAACAATGAACCGGCCATAATGGTGCTTGCACCTGCCGCCAATGCCTTCACGATATCACCCGAATAGCGGATACCGCCGTCAGCAATCACAGGTACGCCCGTTCCCTCCAATGCCTTGGACGCAAGCATCACAGCCGTCAGCTGAGGCATTCCAACACCGGCGATGATACGTGTCGTACAGATGGAACCAGGTCCGATACCGACCTTCACCGCACTAACACCTGCATCTGCCAATGCCTTGGCACCCTCACCCGTGGCAACATTGCCCGCAACAATCTGTATATCTCTGTTCTTGAACGCCTCGCAAGCCTTGGAAATCACCTCGAGCACACCCACGGAGTGGCCATGAGCAGTGTCAATGACGACCGCGTCAGCACCTGCGCTCACGAGCATCTCGATCCTGTCGAGAGTGTCAGATTTCACGCCGACTGCAGCAGCCACGAGAAGACGTCCCTTCGAATCCTTGGAAGCGATAGGATTGTCCTTTATCTTCATAAGGTCCTTATAGGTGATAAGACCTACAAGCTTGTTGTCCTCGTCCACTACCGGAAGCTTCTCCACCTTGCTGCTGCGGAGAATGCCGGTGGCATCCTGAAGACTGATTCCCTTCTTCGCCGTGATCAGATTATCCTTCGTCATCACGTCCGAAACCGGAATCTTCTTATTGTCCTGGAAACGCAGGTCCCTGTTCGTGACAATGCCGATGAGCCTGCCTGCGCAGTCCACTACAGGAATGCCGCCGATATGATGCTTCGCCATAAGGGCCAATGCATCGCCCACAGTAGCCTCCGGACTGATGGTGACCGGGTCGTAAATCATACCGTTCTCCGCTCTCTTGACCCTGCGGACCTGCTCGCACTGCTGGTCAATGGTCATATTCTTGTGAATCACACCGATACCGCCGGCACGAGCCATCGCGATAGCAAGATCAGCCTCAGTAACAGTGTCCATTGCAGAAGAAACAATAGGAGTGCAGAGAGAAATATCTCTTGTGAATTTGGTGGAAACATCTACAGCTCTCGGAAGGACTTCGGAGCGTGCAGGAACGAGTAGAACATCATCGAAGGTGAGACCCTCCGGAATTGCTGAATTTACGAACTGCATTTCTAACAAATATATTTTGGCAAATATACGAATTTTTTCAATGAAATTTACATTCCGGACATTTTCAATGCAAGATTCCCAAGATTTTCAATACCTCACTCCCAGAATTTTCAATTTGGTTCGTTTTTCGATTTGTCGATAATAATGCGTAACTTCGCGGAATTGTCCGACATTTTGCAGAACGCCGCGACTGGCGTGAACTGATTTTTTCGCGGAATTACAACTCAACAATATGAATACAAGACATATAGCAACACTTTTTCTGGCAGCGTTCATTGCCATTGCCGGGGCCTGCTCGCCGGAAACGACAGTAAAACCTGACGAAGGAAACGGAACAGAACAGCCGGGGAAACCTGGAACCGGAGAAGAAAATCCGGGCGGCGAAGAGAAACCGGGAGAAGGAAACAAACCTGAAGAAGGCGGAAAACCTGGCGAAGGCGAGAACCCGGGAGGAAGCGAGAATCCCGGCGAAGGCTCGACAGAAGAGACCGTAAACGTGACAGTTCTGAACCCTGGAGCGACAAAGGTGGAGACCAAGCCTACCCCGCAGCATCCGGACCTCATCCACAACGAAGAATATCACGAGTTCTACAATCCCCTTCAGGACTACCTCGATGACTTCGGCAATATCGACTACGTCTGCGCACAGGGCAAGGGAACGGATTGGCCACGCGTGCTCGACGACTACTCGGGCATCCGCTTCTACCAGAGCACTTCCGCCTCGAAAAACGGAGGATACATCCGCGTCCGCGCCCACAACGGAGCGAAACTCTTAAGTGTAACAGTAGGATCTGCGACATTGACAAAAATCGCCCACTCGGTGGACGGGCGTGCGAAAAAGTCCGAGACGAAGAACATTGACGCGGGCGGCTCCTACACAGTCGAAGGCGAATACGACGAAGTCTGCTTCTACTGCATGGGCACGACACAGAGCGAAAGATGGGAGATGAACAGCATCAAAGTCCGCTACCGTGGAGGCTTCATCGAGGAAGACTTCCAGACCGGCATTGAAAAGGAATACGGACCGCTCGTGCGTGTGGATCTGCCTCTGAAAGAAGGCTTTGAGAACGGATTTCCGACGACAGACAAGCCGTCATACTACAAATACGGCCTGACCGCAGGACGCGAAAACCTCCAGTGGAGCACCTGGTTCGGCTCATTCTCCTGGCAGAATCCTATCGCAGGGAAGCAGAGCGCCCAGCTGCGCATCTACAAGGAGGACCCGGACTATTACGGCCAGCCACAGTTCGGCCACCTGAAAATGGAATACTTCATCGAAAATCTCTCGAAAGTAAGCTTCAGCTACTGGTTCTCCGAGTTCTGGGTATCCGCAACGATTTCCTACTGCGAATTCGACACCGACGAATGGAAAAATCCGCAGCAGATTGCCCTGAAGAGCTACAGCGACCGCAAGACCAAGCAAAGTTTCACCTACGACTTAGGGGCCAAGGTCAATGCCAAGATCCGCATCCAGATAGACCCGGACAGCGGCCATCCGGACAGCGACCACCACGACCTGATTTTCGACGACTTCATCTTCGAATAAAATTTTTCATTTATACATATAATGACTAACTTTGCAGGATGTAACTAATCTGACAACTTGACAGTTACGGAAATAATGGAAACTGATAAATAAAAATAATTAACAACAATCATGAAAAAATCAACCAACAATTACGAACGCCCTGAAGTCCAGGTCGTTTACGTAGAAACCGAAGCCGGATTCGCGAGCAACGGCATTCAAAACATCACAGGCAATGATGTCGTAGAAGAGTCTGATGAATGGATTTAAACAGATTGCCTTATGAAACAATTCTCAAAACTATTCTTTGCAGCCGCAGTCGCCGCATTGGGATTAGCATCTTGCGCTAAAGAAGTTGCCCCAGTAGAAACCCCTAAGGACAATCTCGTAACCGTACACTTCGGTGCCACCGCCGGAATCGAAGGCGCCACCAAAGCCACCCTCACCCCGGACGAACAAGAAACACTCTTCACCTCCGCCTGGGTGAATGGGGATGTGTTGAGTGTAAAGTATTTCAATGACAACATGGCAGAGGGGCAAGTTGTTCATGCAACATGGAATGAGACTTCATACTCCTTCAGTACAGCTCTGCCTGAATTTACTGGAAGATGGATCTATCGCGCAGCATATCCTGCACCAGAAGCTGATGGCTCCGTTGAGTTTGGTTCCCCACGTACTCAAAAAGGCAACGATTACAACAGCAAGTACGATTTGATGAGGGGCACCATTATGACCGAAGCGCCAGCCGGAAAGACAGATGATGGAAAAGACATCATCTTCGATATGACCCGCGAGACGGCTATCGCTTATTTCCATTTCACAAGCAAACTTGCAGAAAAAGTGGTTTCCGCAAAACTTTCTGTTACTGACGGCAGCATCGCAAATTCTTCAGTAACAACTGACAATGACAACCATTTTGTTTTTTCAGACGATAAGCCTTTGAATGAAATTACCATTACATTTGAAGAAGGCACCGCGCCTGATGCGACCGATTTCAAGCTCTGGTACAATGTCCGCCCGACAAGCTACAGCAGTATGACACTTGAAGTGGAGACAACCGGACACAAAATGACCATCAGCCGAAATTCGTCAGGCGCATACTACTCTGGCAAACTCTACAAGGTCGTTAAGGACATTGCAGATGATAAATGGATTGCGAAGGGCGGTGAGACACCGACGGAGTCTTCATATACCATAGAGTTCTATAGTGAGGCCAAGGATGACACCGGGATCACAAATACAACAAAGGCTTCAACCATTGTCAGTAAGGGTTCAGAGTATTTGACAGATCAACCTTTCACAAGTTCAACTAAATCCTATTATGGAGGGATAAATAAGGTTTTGAGAGTTGGTACAAGTTCAGCCAATGGTTCAATAACTATGGATTTGTCAGAACTAGGAAAATGCGCCGCGACAAAAAAGATAATCCTTTCGGCAAAGCAATATTCTACAGGAAAGAGCAAAACTATAGGTGTCGGTAATTCCCCAAAACAGCAGCCAGGCGATGATTACACTGACTTGGAATTCGCACTTGACGGTTCACCTCTGACATCCATTAAATTGAACTCTGATGGTTATATCTGTGTAAGATCAATAACTGTTGTCAAAGGAATCGACAAACGTCACAATGTTAATGTAGCTGAAGTTGAAGGCGGAACATTATCTGCATCCGCTATCAAAGCAGAGGAAGGCACAGAAATCACATTGACCGCCGAGCCTCAGCTTGGCTATGAGTTCAACAATGATTGGTCTGTCACAGCTACTGACGGAACAGTAATTAATGTAGTTGACAACAAGTTCACAATGCCGGCACAGGACGTGACTGTATCCGGAACATTTAGCGAAAACACCTCAACCCCAACTTTTGCTTCACTTGCTGAATTGGTGGCTACCGGTGCTCCTTCCACAACTGCTGCAAAAGTCACAGTAACTCTTACTAATGAGGAGATAACTGATCTACACAAAGTTACCACCACAACTGGTAAGACGTATACCAATGGCGTTTTCCTTATGGTAGGAACGCAGGAGGTAGAGGTTTATTGTCGGAACACTCCTTCTGACTGGAAAGTCGGAGGTACTATCAGCGGCACATTGACTAACTGTGATTGGAAGTTGTTTGTGGATAAAAAGACCCAAAAGGCGACTTGGGAGCTTTGTCCTGCTGACTACTCAGAGTTGACTTACAAGGCACCACTTCCTACTTGCGCTACTCCGGTGATTACCATCGCAGAGGGTGGTGTAGTGTCTATCGCTTGCGAAACTGCAGGAGCAACTATCCACTACACAGTTGGAAATAGCCCTGACGACCCTACCAAGGCTGATGCAGTATTCAGCACAGTTACACTCACCGAAGGTCAGACCATCAAGGCCATCGCCGTAGCCGAGAATCACAAACCAAGTGCAGTCGCTTCGAAGAAGTACACTGTAGGCGGCGCAACGAGCTATTTCGTTAAGGTTACTACTGCTCCTACTGATTGGTCAGGAACATATCTTATAGTTTATGAGGCGGGCAATGTTGCTTTTAATGGTTCATTGACAACTTTAGATGATGTAAGCAACACCGTATCTGTTACAATTTCTAACAACAAGATAGAGGCTACCGATGCATTGATGAAGAGTGTATTCGTAATCGATGGAAAAGCGGGTTCTCTGAAATCTGCTAGTGGATATTATGTCGGTTACACTGGTAAAAAGAATGGAATGAATACAAATCAAACGACGGTATATAAAAATGTTTTTGAATTTGATGCGAAAACTAAAGTTATTACTATAAAGAGTAGTAACAGTTATTTGAAATATAACTCTGCTAGTAATCAAACTCGTTTCCGTTATTACGCTTCAGGACAAAGTGATATTCAACTTTACAAACTCGCAAACTGACTCCCTTCCGGCGGAGACGCCAGCGGGCAAGAACCCACGGATCATGAGCCATACGCGGAGGTAAGAAACATTGAGGCCAATGTGTTGAGTTCGACGGAGGTGACTCTGTCGGGCTCTTACACAGGGGCCAGTAGTTCACCTGCCGAACGTGGCTTTTATTGGGGCACATCCTCAAATTCATTGACAAACAAACTGACCGTCAGCTCAGTCACGGCGACAGGCACGGACAGCGGGACTTTTGAGGCTCACCTTTCGGACCTTATCCCCGGGAAATCCTACGTCTTTCAGGCGTTCGCGCGCGTATCCGGCACAGGCACATACTCGTCCGACGAGCGAGTGTTCTATGCCGGCACGCCGACCGTCTTCAAGATGCCGGGAGGCGTTCAGCCTGCTGTCAACAAGGATTGGCTCGAACTCGCCTCGGCTAAGGAAGGCTCGCAGTATGTGGTAAGCACCACCTACGCCGGCGAGCGGAACTACACCGTCCTCTACGACACACAGATGACGACGCCCCTCTGGACCGCATATCCATTGGACAGCAGCCACATGGGATCTCTCAGCCGGCCATCGGGCTGGAGCTACAACCCGAACATCGACGAGAAGTACCAGGTCAGGGTGACTGACGGCAGCTATTCGAACAGCACGTATTCGCGAGGCCACATGTGCCCGAACGGTTCGCGCAACGGAAACTCCACGATGCAAGCCCAGACTTTCTACGTGACGAATCAGGTTCCGCAGATCCAGAACAGTTTCAACAGCGGAATCTGGAGCAATCTGGAAAATGCCGTCCAGGGCATTGCTAAGAGCCACAACGAGGAGATCTACGTGGTGACGGGCGTGGCTTTCGAAAAGGAAGGCGAGACTCGCACCATAAATTACACGAGTCCCAGCAAGTCCAGTTCGCAGAGAGTTCCCATCCCGAACTACTTCTACAAGCTGGTGCTCCGGGTGAAGTATTCCGGCAGAACGGTCTCCGATGCGTCCTGCATAGCTTTCTGGTTCGACCACAAGGCCTACTCCGACAGCTACCAGAACCACACAGTCAGCGTTGACCAAGTAGAAGCCTGGACCGGTTTCGACTTCTTCGTAAATCTCCCCGACGACCTCGAATCCGCCGCCGAGTCGAAGACCACCACCTGGTCCTCCTTCACCAGCTTCTAACCGGCACGCCAACACGACACTCGCGGTGCACCGTATAAACATCTGAGCATCAGAGATTTAGCCATTTTCAGAGTTATATTTTTACCAACTCTGAAAATGGCTATATTATTGATATATAATCATTTAGGCGATGCACTTCAGAAGGGCAGCGATAGGCAACAAGGTTGCATCCGTGAGGACTTGCCGCCCTCGGCACTAGAGGGAGGCGCCTGCGAAGCAGGAAGGCCTGGTTCTCACGGAGGCTTCTTGTTGCTTGGCATGATCACTTCGGCCAGCGGAAATTATCGCAACATCACCGACATCATATCGACTAAAAATTTAAGAATTGTAAATAAAAGATTTAAGAATCGTAT
>ULTU01080982.1_pt1 | contig 25341 bp, 19 predicted proteins | sample 1957861 | NCBI WGS metagenome assembly ULTU01 (sample SAMEA4835742, study PRJEB28245) | human gut metagenome | biome: gut microbiome; material: fecal sample | place: Denmark | collected 2008
ATTAGATACTACAATAATTATCGCTCCCAATATCTTTTTAAATACTAATTGTTCCTTTAAAAATAATAATCCAAAAATTACTAAAAATACTGTTGATAATTGTTTAAGCATACTAAAATTAGAAGGACTTAATCCATATCTTGCTTCGATATTTAATCTATCAGTTACTGCATATATAATTGTCACAACAAATAAAGTTATATACACTTTAATATCACTAGGAAATGTATACTTAAAAAAGATTGACATAACTATCGCAAATAAACCTGTAAATAGTTCTAACAATACTGTTAATGCAGACGCATTTTTCATTGTTCTATTTACTTTTTTAAAACCTTGTGAAAAAATTAATGCAAAAACTAAATAACAGATTACCCAAATCATATATTTCATAACTATCACTCTCGACTATTGAATTATAGCAAAAAGATAATAAAAATAACTAATACAGATATAAAAATATACATAAAATTAACATATAATTTAATATGATAGATGAAGAAATAAATAGATTACATTTTGAAAATATAGTATGGGTAATATTTGCAATATTAGCTTTTTTAAACATAGTTGGTGATAATGATAGTATCAATTTTTTAAAAACTAATAATCCCAAATACAAAAATGAATCCGACACAATTTTTAAAATTACTCTATTTTGTACATTCTTAATATATCTTTACTTCTTTAATAGAAATATCAAAGCTTATAAAAAAGTATCTCAAAATAAAAAAGAACTATACAAAGTTAAAGTATATGGTTCTCTTTTCTTAATTATTGGTATTTTATTACTTATCTATTTCCAAAATAAAGAAACTTCATTCTTAGACTCTCCAGCAATTTAATTTATAGCCTTTCCATTCACATATAATTTATATCCATTAAAATCAATATTACTATTAGAAGCATCTTCATTAGTAAATGATGTAACATAACTATTTCCAGTTAATTTAATTTTAGTATCTTTATCTATATTTAAATCTATACTTTTAGCACTATTAGATTTATTAATTTTTCCAGTAAAATTACTATTTTTTAAATTCATAGTTAGTGTTGAGATAGAATCTATCACAATATCTCCATTAATTAATTGATTTGTTGCCTTTAAAGTCACATTTCCACCATTAGAGCCACTATTACCCCAAGAATCTTTCTTAATTCTTAAAAAAGCCCCACTTTTATCATTATTAGTAATAGTATTGTTTTCTAAATTTATAACTGCAGTAGTGTTTGTTACATAAAAAGTATCTCCTTTATTAGTCGTTATTTTACTATTTTTTGATGTAAATGAAGAAGTTCCATTAGAAGCATCACCACTCATAGATTGATATAAAAAGATATTCTTATAAGTTGTAGATTTACCATTTAATTTATTATTAGTATCTGTTAAAGTAACATTATTTAAAGTTACTGAATTCTTACCTTCAATTACTACACCTTCACTTGCTTTAGCTATTAATTTAGCATTACTTACTATTATATCAGCCGTAGAATATATTATTGGTGATCCTTGTCCAGTTGTTGTATAAGTTCCACCATCAACATTTACCTTGCCACCTCCACGATCTGTTCTTATAGCTGCTGAAGATATCCCAGAAGTATTTATGATTAAATTATAAGCATTCATAATTCCTCCACCAGTTGTCATTATTCCTCCAGAATTATCTTTAGTAGTAGTAATAGTACTATCACTTATAGTTACTGTAGTTCCATCATTAGAAGAATTATTGGTTGTAGCAGAGCCTCCATAAGAAAATACCCCATTAGCACCAGTTGCATTAGTATTAATATTTGAATTTTTAATAATAACAATCGCTCCACTTTTAGCTAAAATGGCTGAGTTAATACCGTAAAAACTAGTATTATCACCACCATCAGAATCACCACTCTTATTAACAGTGATATTATTCATATTTACATCTACATCACCATTAACTAAAATAGTATTTTCATCTTTAGTATTTGATTCATAAGTTTCATCACTTAAATCATCATCTTTAAGAGTCTCATATTTAGCTGAATAAGATACATTATTATCATTCATTGTAATCTTATTATCATTAGAACTTAAAAAAAACTTATTAGTAATTAAACCCAAAGAATATGTAAAAATTGTAGTTAAAATTATTAAAGTTAATACTAATATTATCACTTTATCAATATTAGTAAATAATTCTTTTAAAGAAATCCTATAACATCCAGTCATTACCATTAAACATATTATTAAAGATATTCCTAAACTAATAACCCCAAAAACTAAATAAAATTCCCAAGTAATTTGACAAGTTTGTTCATTTGGCATTTCCATTGGTGCATTACCAGGTTCCATATTTAGCTTATTATTACTGATTGAATCATTAGAATCCATCATGTCACCTTCAGGTTTATCAGGAGGTGTATTAGCATCTTCATTACCCGGTTTTTCTAAAACATTTCCCATTTGATTATCATTACTACTTATATTATTTTTAGCATAATACATAACTCCTACTGCAAGTAAACCAAAAATAATAATAACTAATACTGAAATAATAATTTTACTTTTTTTATTCATTTTCTTCTCCATTCATTAAAAGATTAAAACATAAATATGAAAATGATATGAATAATTAAACAAATAAATAAGATTTGTTGTTTTAGTGTTTTTATAATTTTTTAATCTAATACTTTTATGTTATAATCATCATATTAAGGAGGTCCCAATGAAGAAGTATAATTATGAAGAATACGAAGAAGATGAACATATGGTTAGTAACTGGGAACCTATGCCATTTTCAATTAAAGATAATTATGACTATATGTGTAATAATTTAATTCTAATAATTATATCTAATTTACTTATCTTCCCTATCGCTATAATATTAATAATTTTAGATAAAATACTATTTGGATTTAAAATATTTAATTCTGAAAAAATTAATCATGATGAAGGTTTTGTTTCAATATCTAATCATATTCATTATTTAGATTGTTCAATGATTGGATTATTATACTTTCCTAGAAGAGTTCACTATCCAACTTTAGAAACTAATTTTAAAATTCCTTTTATTAGACACTTAATAAAGTTATTATACGCTATGCCTATTCCTAATAATTCAAAGCAAAAAAAGAATTCTACAAATCAATAAATTCTGGATTAAAAAAAGGAAAAATAGTTCATATGTATCCAGAAGGATCACTATGGCCTTATTATAAAGATGTTAGACATTTCAAATATGGTGCTTTTAAAATGGCAGTAGATGCTAATGTTTGTATTCAACCTACTAAATTTGTCTTTAATAAACCAAAAGGAGTATATAAATTATATAAAAGAAAAGATTGTATTCATGCATATGTTTTAGATCCTATCTATCCTAATAATAATTTAGAATATGAAGAGAGAATAGAAGATTTAAAAGAAAGAACATATGAAGCTATGAAAAAGGAGATGTAAATGAAAGTTTTATTATTATCTTGTAGTACTGGAGGCGGTCATAATTCCTGTGCTCACTATATAGAAGAAGAATTAAAAGCAAATAATATTGAATGTATTTTTAAAGATTTTTACGACATCGTAAACATTAATGCAAAAGAATTATCATCAAAATTATATTTAAGTACTTTAGGTGGTAATGGTGAAATATTTAAAAGTGTCTATAAACTAGGAGAACTTTATAGTAAAACCAGAATTAAAAGTCCAGTTTACTTAATTAATAAACTACACCGTAATTCTATGTACAACTATATAAAAGAAAATAAGATTGATCTAGTTATTGCCACCCATTTATTTCCTGCATTAACTCTAACTGCTATCAATAAACAAGATAACAGAAAAGTCAATTTTATTGCTGTCGCAACTGATTATGAGCCTTGTCCTTTCTTTGAAGAAACTAAACCAGATTATATGGTTATTCAAAAAGGTCTTGAAGAAAAATTTAAGAAAAAAGGAATTATTCCAAGTATTCTTCTTCCCACTGGTATTCCTGTTTCATCAAGATTTATTAATGAAGCTAAAAATATCAAAAAAGACTATAATATTAAAAATGAAAAAGTCATTCTAGTTATGTTAGGTAGTATGGGTTTTGGTAATATTAAAGATATTTTAGATGATATTTTAAAAGAAGATAACATTAAAGTATTAGTTGTCTGTGGTTCAAATAAAAAACTCTTAGAAGAGCTAAAAACAATTAATAACGATAAATTAATTCCATTAGGATTCACTAACAATATTAATGATTTAATCTATACATCAGACATAGTATTATCTAAACCAGGAGGATTATCTTCAACCGAAATAGCTTCAATCCATAAGCCTTTATTACATATCTTTCCAATACCAGGAATCGAAACTTATAATACCAACTTTTTTCAAGAAAGAAATATGAGTATTAAATGTGATAGTAAAGAAGAAATAATCTATAATCTTCATTTATTATTAAATGATAAAGATCTTCAAAAAAAAATAATTGAGAATCAAAAGAATTACATAAATAATAAATCTGCTAAAGATTTAGTAGATTTTATCATTAAAACTTACTGTAAATAAAAAAAATCTCAATCGAGATTTTTTATTTTGTATCTTTAATTACATCATTAAATTTAATAGTTGCATCATCCCCTAAAGGAGACTTAACAAAACTAATTATATATTCTTTACCACTAGATTCATAATGACCTTTTATAGTGGCCTTTAAACCTTGAATCTCATAATATTCTTCTTTTGATTCTTGATTCCATTTTAATTTTCTTATTTTTTCAATTTCTCTACTTTGAACATTAAATTTTCCTTTATCACTATTCATATTATTAATATAGTCATAAATTTCATTCCATTCACTTTTAGAAAAACTATTTAGCTTAATTTTTTCCATACTAGATAAAACCATTACACCAATAGTAACTAAAATAACTACTGAAAAAGTTGAAAAGAAAATATTTTCATAAGATCTACTTCTAATAAGCATTTCTTTAGTAGTTCTTTCTTTTTTATGAGTAACATAATAAACATAAATAGACGCTAATACTATTGCTGAAATACTACCAATAATATTAATTATTACATCAACTGCAACCGCATCAGCTATTATTAAAACTAAAAGTATTACTATTATTAAAAAAGGTCTAAATAAACTAATTACACTCTTGCTTTTATAATCATATAAGAAATATTTAGTATCACCAGCATTATATTTTTTACTATCTAAGTTATCATAAATTTTTATAGTCTTATTCTTTCTATTAGTGCCTTCCCAATATTTTAAACGATTATTACTAAATAATCTTGGTTTATTCTTAATTAACTTAAATTTAATAATCTCAGTTTTAACTACATACTGAAGTAATATTAATAAAAGTATTAATTCTATAACCATTAAAATAATTTGAAAAACTACTTCTTCCATAAGACCTCCAAAATTATAAACCCCTACTATCTACATAATTATATCATAACTATATTCAATTTATAATTATTTTTTACTACTATACACTTTTTTATAAATTAACTTATAAAATTCAAAAACTCCAATTATTACAAATGATAAAACTAATAAACCGACAACAGTTTTCCAATTTAATGGAGTTACTTCTAAAAATTTTGCCGTAATAGGAACCTCAGATAAAATTATTTGAAGTCCAATTGAACCAATTATAACTAAAGGAACTAGTATATTATTTTTTATTGGCTCAGTTAATACGCTTCTCTTTTCACTACGACAATTTAAAACATTTATATTTTGAATAAATACCATTAACATCATAATAACTGATCTAGAAACAACTATATCAAAATTATTATCCATTAACCATTTCCACATACTAAATACTACTATTGTAATTGTTAAACCTATAATTAATACTTCAATAGCTAAATCTTTAGAAAACAATGATTCATCAGTTCTTCTTGGTTTTTGTTTCATTATATTTTTTTCTGCTACTTCAAATGAAAGAGCAACATCTTGTAATCCATCGGTAATCATATTAAGCCATAATAACTGAATAGCTGTCATTGGCATAGCATAACCAAAGAATATTGATAGTAAATAAAATGAAACTTCTGCAAAACCACAACCTAACAAGAATAAACAAATCTTTTTAATATTACTAAAAGCACATCTTCCTTCTTTTACTCCTGCAACAATTGAAGTAAAATTATCATCTACTACAATCATTGATGCTGTTTCTTTAGCAACATCAGTTCCACTTCCCATTGAAATACCAATATTAGCGGCTTTAATAGCTGGCGCATCATTTACTCCATCACCAGTTACCGCAATAAATTCACCTTGTCTCTTAAATGAATTTACAATATCTAATTTATCTAAAGGACTTACTCTTGAAAAAATAGTTTTGCTTTTAACAAAATTATCGTATTCTTTTTCTCCAAGTGCCTTATATCTTGCAAGTTCTTCACCAGTAGCAACATCATCATAACCTGTACATAAACCAAGTTCTTTACCTATCGCAAATGCTGTTAATGAGAAATCACCAGTAATCATAACTACTTTAATTCCAGCATTATTACATTCTTTTATAGAATCTTTAGCTTCCGTTCTTATTGGATCAATAAAACCAACTAAACCAACAAAATTTAATTTTTTAATATCTTTAACACTAGTGCCTTTAACTTTACCATCAGCTATCGCAATTACACGATACCCATCATTACTTAAATTTTCATTTTGTTTAATATATTTTTTATTATTTTCAGAAAAGTTCATAACTACTTCTAATGAACCTTTAACTGTACAATAAAGCTCACCATCTTTTTCATAAAAGACTGCTGAATATTTATTTTCTGATTCATAAGGGATAACATCCACAATTTTATAATCTGACACTACTTTAGCTTTTTTTGCTAATGACAAAAATGCAATATCAATTGAATCTCCAAAATACTTCCATTCATTATTCTCAAAATTTAAACTTGCTTCATTATTAATCATACCTAACAAAGCTATGTTTTTTACTTTAGAAATATCTGCTGCATCAACCGCTGTTATTTCACCATCATCATTATAACCAGTACCACTTATCAAATAAGTAGAGTTATCAGCTAAAACAATCTTTTTTGCAGTTTGTTCATTAACAGTTAATGTTCCTGTTTTATCAGAAGCAATAACTGTACAACTACCTAGTGATTCAACAGAATTTAATTTTTTAACAATAACATTTTTCTTTGCCATTCTCTTTGATGCAATGGTAAGAGCCATTGTTAATGCTAAAGATAATCCCTCGGGCATAGCCGAAACAACTAATGCTACTACACTGATAAATAAATCTCCTAGTTCATAACCTCTTGATCTTAAAACAAAAGCAACAATAATACCAACAATTAAAATCAATACACTAATTTGTTTAGAAAACTTTTCAGTTCTAATTGTTAATGGAGATTTTTCTTCTTCAGTTGTCGCTATTTTTTCAGCAATTTGTCCAATTTGAGTATTTTTACCTGTTGTTGTCACTATTACATGTGCTCTACCAGTAACTACGCTTGTTCCAGCAAAAACCATATTCTTTTGTTCAGAAATAATACATTCTTTGTGGATAACCTCAGAGTTTTTAACAACACTAATACTTTCACCTGTTAAAGTAGATTCATCAACTTGAAAATTATGACAATCAATGATTCTACCATCAGCACTTATTCTTTTACCACTTTCTAAAACTAAAATATCTCCTGGTACAATCATGCTTGAATCTATTTCAACTCTCTGTCCATCACGTATCACAATAGAAGTATCTCTTATCATATTTACTAATGCCTCAGCATCTTTTCTTGATTTCCACTCTTCATAAGTACCAATACAAACATCAACTAAAATAATTACAATTAAAGCAATCGCATCAACATTTTCTTTAGCCCAAAAAGATAAGAAAACTGTAATAATTAAAATAATTTCCATTGGATCTTTAAATTGAGAAAAAAACAAACCAATAATCCCTTGTTTTTTAGCTTTAGGTAATTCATTTTTGCCATACTCAATCAATAATTTATCAGCTTCTGAATTACTAATACCATTTGCACTACTTTTTAATTCTTTATAAATATCACTTATATTATTATCATAATACTTCATATACTCACCATCCCAAAATATATTCTAACAAAATCTTTATTCCTATTACAATCAATATTATACCACCAATAATTTTAGAATTTCTTTCATATCGTCACCCTAATTTATTTCCAAGTAAAGCTCCTAAAAAAGAAAATAAAAACACTATTATAAAAATAACAAAAATCTAATGAATCATTATTATCATAACTTTTATTAAATGCTTCTCTAATCATATTAAATTCAGTAAATACAATTAAACAAAAAACAATCCAGTGATCTATTTTACTAACAAATGATTCAAAAATATTTCCTATAAATATCCAATTAGTGGAAAGAAAACTTGAAAAGTACTAAAAAACAATGCCACTTTTAAAGCAAACTTAAAATCCATATTTTTAAAAGTTATTCCTTTACATATAGATATTGCTAATGCATCCATCGAAATACCAATACTTATCATAATAATGTAAAGCAAGTCCATTCAAACATCTTCTAGTACAATAATTTTATCTTAAATAATTAATAATATCAATCACAAAAAAAGAGTTTACCTATGTAAACCCATAACATATTTAAGTTCATTGTATTTAGCTTCGGCAATCTTTAATGTTTTTTCTCTACCTTCATCTAAAATTTTATCAATTTCATCACTATTAATTATTTCATAATATCTTTTTTGAATCTTTGTAACATTTTCAATAATTACATCAGCAACTTCTTTTTTCAAAGTACCATAATTAGCACCTTCAAAATGCTTTTCAATATCTTCAATACTCATATCTGTAAATACATGATAAAGAGTAATTAAATTACTAACACCAGGTTTATTTTCTGGATCATATTTAATACTCATTTCTGAATCAGTAGTTGCTCCCATTATTTTTTTTCTAATAACTTCTGGTTCATCTAAAAGCATTATTACACCTTTTTTATTTTCGGCAGATTTACTCATTTTCTTAGTTGGATCTACTAAATCTCCAATTTTAGCACAATCTTGTGGAATTAAATCTTTTGGTAATTTAAAAATATCTTTATTATATCTTTTATTAACATAGCCGGCTATGTTTCTAGCAAATTCAACATGTTGTTTTTGATCTTTACCTACTGGTACATAATCAGCATCATAAATTAAAATATCTGCTGCCATTAAAACCGGATAAGTAAGTAATCCTGCTGAGAAATTTTGATTCTTTCTTGATTTATCTTTAAATTGAGTCATTCTAGATAATTCTCCATAAGGAGTTAAACATTCAAGAAACCATGAAACATTAGCATGATATATATTTTCTGATTGAATATATATCGTATTCTTTTTTGGATCAATACCACACGCCAAATAAATAGCAATTAAACTTTTAATGTTTTTTGATAGTACTTCTGGATCTTGAGCAACAGTAATAGCATGCATATCAGCTACAAATAGAAATGAATCATATAAATCTTGATTCTTAACCATCTGTTTAATAGCTCCAACATAATTACCAATTGTAATACATCCAGTTGGTTGTAAACCAGTTAATACCCTTTCCATATATTTTCCTCCTAATTAAGAGAATTCCTCTTAATAGATTTATTATAGCACATTTTTTACATAAAAAAAGCACTTATTCAGTTCTAAGTGCTTCAACAGGGTCCTTTTTACTAGCCATCTTGGCTGGTATTAAACCACCAATTAAAGTTAATATAATTGCAAGTACAATCAAAATAATTGCACCATTTAAAGGTAATATTGCACTCAAATTAACATTATCAGTTAACTTATGTATTAACGAATTAATTGGAATAATTAGTAGCATAGTAACACCAATACCCATAACTCCTGATAATAATCCAATAATAAAAGTTTCAGCATTAAATATAGATGATATATTTCGCTTAGAAGCTCCAATAGCTCTTAAAATACCAATTTCCTTAGTTCTTTCTAAAACACTAATATAAGTAATAATACCTATCATTATAGAAGAAACTATTAAAGAAATAGATACAAAAGCAATTAAAACATAACTTACACTATCAACAATCTTCTTAACAGAAGACATTAAAATACCAGTTGTATCTGTATAATTAATTACATTTTCTTCCTTATCATTAGATTTTTGATTTTCATTATAAGTATCTAAAAAATTTAAGAAATTCTCTTTAGAATCAAAACTATTAAAATAAAATGATATTGCCGTCGGATCTTCTTTATCTTGATATCCCAAATCACTTAAATTAGAATCAGCTGTCTTATCTTTAGTTGATGAACTCATTGCTGTCATTATTCTTTTTAATTGTTCTTCACTTAAATCAAAACTAAAAGCTGAAGCTATTTTTTTTGTATCTACATTAAAAGAAGAAGATATTTTATTCATTAATTCTCCAGTTAAATTTCCTACTTCAGTTAATATTTGTTTTTTCATTACTGCTTCTGTCATATTTTTAGCAAAAGTTTCACCAGTTTTAACAACAACTGCCTGACTAACAAAATTAGAAATAATTCCATCAATACCATCGCTAGTGATTGGGGCACCCAAATTATTTAAATCAGTACTAAAACTATGATCATTACTATTATAAGAAGCAATATATCCTTGAATCATACCTACAATTAAACTCTTATAAGTCGAATTATAAATATCACTCGGAATTAAATAATTAATTTCCAAAGTCTTCAGATTTTTTAAAACTTCAGTACTTTTAAAATAATTATCTACAACTTCATCTACATCATTAACATAAATAACCGCCATATCATCAATCTTTTTTAGAGGATTATCTATATAATAATTAAATACACTCTTACTTAAAGATATTAAAGTATTATTAAAAACATTATATGCTTTACTAGTATCAGTACTAACAGATTTTGATATTTTATCCATATAACTACTAGTTAAAGTACTTATAGTCTTTTCATCAATATTCATATTAAATGCACTTTGTAATTTTTTAGTATCTACTTTAATCAAATCTTGAAAATCTAAGTTAGAATTCTTTTTATTTGAATTAAACTTACCATTAGAAAAAACATCAATATCTTTATTACTTAATTGTTTTTGAACTATTTTTGTCTTACTAGCTTCTTCAATAATATAATCAACCAATTTAGAAGTATAAGCAACTCCAGGATTTAGTGCCATCGAATTATTACCGTCTTTTGGCGCTACAATTCCTACTATTTTTAATTTAGTTGCATTCCTATATAAATCTTTCATATAGCTGTTATCATCAGACATATCTTCATAAATATTATATTTTACATTATATTTATATAGATCTGTTGCTTTAAAAAGTTTTAAATCTATATTCATTAAATCATCATAAGTAAAAGTTTTAGGTTCATTTTTAATATCAATTTCTTCTCCAGCCATCATTTTACTTATCATTGTATTTAATTCATTAGTGTCTCTTAATCCAAGTGAATAAACAAGCATATCAGATATCGAATTAGGTTCAGACAAAACAATTATAAGTTCATCATAATTACTAGGCCATTTACCTTCAAGCAAGCTATATTGCTCTTTAAGCATTTCTTGATCATCTATCATTTGACTAAATACACTAGAATAAGTTGAAATCATTGATGATGCACTACTACTATAAAAATTATTTATCATCGTACTAGGATTTAACTTAGCTAAATTACCATTAACATCATAAGTATATATTAAAGGAGTAATTCCATAATTATATTTAACTGAAGAAATATCATTTTCTACTTTACTATAATTTTCTTCTAAATATTTCTTAAAATCTTTTAAATTATTAGCACTTACACTTGAAAACATCGAAGTCATATATTGTTTCTCAGTAACTTTCTTATCATTGTTAGTATCACTCTTATCTCCACTAACCATTGAAAGTAACATCGAAGTCATATCTGCATTTTGTTTAGTTATCATTAAAGGATAAGAAGTTAAAGTATCTTCTTGTAACTTATCTATATATTTTTGAAAACCATTAGATAAAGATAAAATTAAAGCAATTCCAATTATTCCAATTGATCCTGCAAACGCAACCAATATAGTTCTTTTTTTCTTTATCATCAAATTATTAAACGATAAACTAAGCGCAGTCCAAAATGACATTGAAGTCTTATTAACTTTAACATTTTCTTTTTCTTCTTTTTTATCTTCTTTATAAGGATTAGAGTCATCAATTACCTTACCATCTTTTAACTTAATTATTCTACTTGAATATTCTTTAGCAAGTTCTGGATTATGTGTAACCATTATTACTAATTTATCTTTAGATATCTTTTTTAAAATATCCATTATTTGTTTGCTAGTTTCTGAGTCTAATGCTCCAGTAGGTTCATCGGCTAATATTATATCTGGATCATTAATTAATGCCCTAGCTATGGCAACTCTCTGCATTTGTCCACCAGATAATTGATTAGGTCTTTTATTAATGTGTTTCTCTAAACCTACCTGTTTTAAAGCTTCTTTAGCTCTTTCTTTTCTTTCAGAAGAAGAAACACCAGATAAAGTTAAAGCAAGTTCTACATTAGATAAAACACTTTGATGAGATATTAAATTATAGCTTTGAAAAACAAATCCTATCTTATGATTACGATAAGTATCCCAATCTCTATCATTATATTTTTTAGTACTTACTCCATTAATAATTAAATCACCAGAAGTATACTTATCTAAGCCACCAATAATATTTAATAACGTAGTTTTACCACTACCAGAAGGACCTAAAATTGAAACAAATTCACTTTCTCTAAAATTTAAACTAACATTATCTAAAGCAGTTTGTTTAAAATTATCTGTAGTATAAACTTTATGAATTTTCTTAATTTCTAGCATAAAAACCCACCATCCCATAATAATATATCATCAAAAATTTCCATTATCAATATAATTCATTTTTGTGAATATCTTATGAATATTATGTTATAATTTTTACAAGGAGAAAAATTATGAATACAAAAAATCCCAAAATAATTATATTAGCTGGTAAAGCTAGAGCAGGCAAAGATACCTTTGCATCTTTCGTTAAAGATTATGCCGAAAAAAATAATCTAAAATATGCTAACTTACAATTTTCTTACTATATTAAAATGTATGCTAAAATCTTAAGTGATTGGGATGGTTCTGAAGAAACTAAGCCAAGAACTCTACTTCAACAATTAGGTACCGAAGTAATCAGATATCAAATCGATAATGAGTTCTTTATTAAAAGAATAATTGATGACATTAAAGTATTAAGTTATTTTTGTGATATTATTACCATTTCTGATGCAAGATTACCAGAAGAATTAGATTTAGTTACAAAATCTTATGATAATTCAGTAAAAATTAAAATCGAAAGACCATCACTTGAAAGTGAACTAACTTCTAAAGAACAACATCATGCCACTGAAATTGGCTTAAATAACTATACAAATTATGATTATATTATCCAAAATGATGGAAGTATTGAAGATTTAAAAGAAAAAGCCAATAGTTTAATTAAAGATATATTATAAAAAGATGCTGAGCATCTTTTTATTTTAGTAAATTTAAATATAATAGATAATCTTCATCTAAAAAACAAACAAAAATCACATTTATATTTTCATTATCAAATTCTTTTATAGTATTAATTGCAATCGTAGCTGCCTCCCTTTTTGGATAATGATAAACACCAGTACTTATACAAGGAAAAGCTATACTAATCTCATTTAAGTTATTATCATCCATATACTTTTTAGCTAATAGCATAGAATTTTTATAACAATTTTTTAACTTTACATCTTCATTATACTTACCACCATTATAAACTGGCCCGACAGTATGAATAATTTTTTTACAAGGCAAATTATAAGCATCAGTCATCTTAGCTTCACCAGTTTCACATCCACCAAGAGTCAAACATTCATTATATAATTCCCTTCCTGCTTTACGATGAATTGCTCCATCTACTCCGCCACCACCAAGTAAAGACTTATTTGCAGCATTTACAATAATATCAACATCAAGATTAGTTATATCTTCTTTTAAAACTTTAATTGTCATTTTATCACCAAATATATCTTAACATAAAAAAAGACTAATTTTTAGCTTTTTCTAAAACTAGTCTTCTAGTACTATCAAACGAATCAACAGTTTTTATCATTACTGATAATGGCATTTTATTAAATAAGCCTCTTGAATGACATAAATCTGTGGCCTGAATTTCTGCCATTTTATAAGCAATATCTTCAGCAGTTACTAATTCTAACTCAGGCTTAACTATAAAATTACTTTCTTTATCAGCAAGAACTAAATCTGCTGCTGTTAACTTTAAGTTCTTATAACTATTTGTTCCATATTCTTGAATAAGATTTTTTAAATATCTTAAATAAGCAATAAAATCTTGTGAATGTAATATTTTTTGTTTTTCACAAATTGTTAATAAATCAAATAATTCAGCCCATAAGCCTTTAACGCCATATCCACCCCCATAATAATGAGTATCAACCTGCTCTACAACATTAGGTTTAGTCTTATATCTACTACTATAAGCATTATCTTCAAGTAATAAAGCAGCAGACATATCCAAACATTTATAAGTATCAGTAAAAGAAATATCATCAAAATGTAATAATTCAATAACTTTATCAATTTTTTCAATTAATTTAGTATCTCTTGCATTTGTTAAACAAATATCATAATTGTCAGAAATAGTTTTAAATAATTTCTTCACTAAAAAATATAAATGCTGATTAGATGTCTTTGAATAATAAAAATATCTATTTACTTGACTATCACTATATTGTGGTTTTGAAACTCTATAAGTAGGCCATAACGCACCATTTAAAATTAATTCATTTACACTTGTTACTTTTAATTTCATTTTTTAACCCCCAAGCCTGCATATATTATCATAAATCGTAAAAAAAGACAATAAAAAAGATTTCTATTTTTTCTTAGAAACCTTTTTAACATTTTTCTTTACAGAAGTTTTAGTACCACTACTCTTCTTTTTAGTACTAGAGTTATTTTTCTTAATAGTACCTTTCTTAGCAGTAGTTTTCTTTTTAGTATTCTTTTTCTTTTCAGCTTCAAGTCTTCTTTTTTCTTCTTCTAATCTTAAACGTTCTTGTTCTAATTTAATTTCTAATTCTCTCTTTCGTTTAAGTTTTAAGTTTTTATAATAATTGTATCCACCATAACCTAAAGCTAAAACTATAATAAATGAAACAATATATGGGATAATACTCTTTTTAACAATATGAACAGTAATTTGATAAACCGTTCTAGTTTCATTTTCCGCAGTAACTATAATTTTAATAATACTTCCTTCTTTTAAATTGTCATTACCACTAATTTTAATGCTTGCTTTATCATTATTAGCAATTGCACTAATGTCTAACTTTTTAGTTCCACTATTTATATTTAATATATATCGTTTAACTTTCTTACTAAAATCTAATTTATAATCTTTAATAACAAGAGATTTTAAATAACTATCAGAAGATGAATTATCTAAAGGTTTAGTAATATTTAAACTATAAGTAACTATTTGTCCATCACTATCTTTAATTTTAATTAAAACTAAATTAGCACCTGGGCTTAGTTTTATCGTTTGTTTACCATAATTTTTTACAAAAGAGACATCTTCATTATTTAAAGTAGGACTAATAGTTAAACTAGTAACATTATTTTTTACATCAATATTATAATCATAAACATTACTTTTAAAACTAAATAGTAAAGTATTCCCTGAATCATCCTTAAGCATAATAGACTTTAAAGTCTTATCTATATTATTAGTATTAAAATCTTTTCTAACAACTCTTACAACATATATTTTAGAATTTCCGCTTTCGCTAATTACTTTAATTGGAAAAATAAATTCATTATTTTTTAAAGATAAATCAAATTCACCAGTACCACTTACATTAGCAAATTCATTTCTACTTATACCTTCAATTTTAATTTTTTTAGTATCTTTATCTACTTCATAAGTATATTTTAAAGTATCAACATCAAAACCACTTAATGATTTATCATTAATCTTAATATCACTTAAATAATTATCTGCAGATATTACTTTTATATTAGTTTCAGAATCTTCTAATTCCAAATCTTCATTTTCAGAATGAAATTTAACATTACTTAATTTAATGTTACTTACCCCAGAACTCTTTCCTTTAAGTAATATAATTCCAAATTCTTGTAATCCATTTTGATAACTTTTAGAAGTAGCTTCTATAACATTATTATTATTTTTTATTGACCATACTTTTTCATAATTACTTCTAATATCAACAAGAGATAACTTATCATCAATATTCAATTTAAAACTTATTTTATTATAAGAATATTCACCATTAGCAGATACTCTGCATATAACTTGATCATTTAATTTAATCTTATCATTATCACAAGTAACAACTAAATTCCCATTATCTGCGTTAACTCCTAAAGGAAGTAATAATAAACTAAAAAATAATAATATTTTCTTCATATACAAGCTCCTCATCCAATTAAATTATATCATAAACAAATAAATTTATAACCATATTTTATCAGACTTTTTTTGATAATCAAGTAGAATGTAAAATAAAAATAAGATGCAATTGCATCTTATCTATATATGAATTCAAATTTAGTTTTTTTATCTAATCCATACAATACTTTTTTTTCATTAGGAATTAAATAAACATTCTCATTTAATGAATTAATATCAATTTCTTGATTTCCATTTAAAGCATAAAAATTTCTATTAGTAACAATCTTTAAATATGATCTTTCTACGTTTCTAACATCAATTTCTAATTTACAATTTTCATCATTTTCAGCAAATGTAAATTTAGCACTCGAGTATAAATCATAACTATTAGTATTATTATTACATGTTATATATAATTTTTTAGTATCATCAACTGGAGTAATTTCTTGAAAAGCAAAAAAGCAAACTCCTCCAATAACTAATAAAACTAAAATCACAATAAGCACTTTTAATATTTTTTTCATAAAGCACCTCTTTACTATAACAAAAGTATAACATATTTTATCTTATTTAGAAATTATTATTTTTTCAATAATCTAAGTGCATTTAAAATCGCTAAGAACGATACCCCAACATCAGCAAATACTGCTGCCCACATATCTGCAACTCCTATTGAAGCCAGTATTAATATAGCCACCTTTACAGCAATTGCTAAAATAATATTTTCTCTAACTATTCTCATAGTTTTTTTAGAAATATTTATAGCTTTACTAACCTTAGATATTTCATCAGTCATAATAACTACATCAGAAGCTTCTATTGCCGCATCAGAACCAATTGCTCCCATTGAAATACCAATATCACAAAGAGCAAGTACTGGTGCATCATTAATTCCATCACCAATAAATACTAAACTATTGCTAGGATTTTTCTCTTCCATTAATTTTTCAACAAGTTCAACTTTATCTTGTGGAAGCAACTCAGAATAATATTCATCTATATCTAACTCATCACAAACATCCTTTGATGCACTTTCTTTATCTCCAGTAAGCATTACCACTTTATTAATAGAACTATTTTTAAACAACTCCATTGCTACATATGAATCATCTTTAATTTTATCAGATATTACAATATAACCAGCATACTTATTATTAACTGCTACAAAAATAATTGTACCCTTATCACTAACTTCTTCAATTTCTATCTTTTTATCTTTAAATAACTTTTCATTTCCAACTATAATTTTTTTATGGTCATAAGATATCTCTACACCCTTACCAGCATATTCTTTAGTATTTTTAATTTTATTAATATCAACTTCTTTTTGACTAGCTTCCTTTAAAGATAAAGCTATTGGATGATTAGAATAATATTCAGCTGCAGAAGCATAAAATAATAAATCTTCTTCTTTATAATCTTTAGAAACAACCTTTTGAACCTTAAATACACCTTCAGTTAAAGTTCCCGTCTTATCACAAACAATTATTTCACAATTAGCTAATTTTTCTAAATAATTACTTCCTTTAATTAAAATACCATCTCTTGATGCTGCTCCTATACCTCCAAAAAAACTTAGAGGTACAGATATAACTAATGCACATGGACAAGAAACAACTAAAAATGATAATGCTCTATAAAGCCATGGAGTAAAACTACTATGAGTTACTAATGGGGGAATAAAAGCAAGAATTACTGCAATTATAAAAACTATCGGTGTATAATATTTAGCAAATTTAGTAATAAAATTTTCAGATTTAGATTTTTTGTTACTAGCATTTTCCACTAAATCTAAAATTTTGCTAACAGTTGAATTTTCATAAGTCTTAGTTACCTTGACTTTTAAAGTGCCATTAACATTAATACACCCACTTATTACTTCATCATTAACTTGAACATTACGATAAGGTGCTTCACCAGTTAAAGCAACTGTATTAAGCATTGATTCTCCCTCTACAATAATTCCATCAAGAGGAATTTTCTCTCCTGGTTTAACAACAATAATATCATTAATATTAACATCACTTGGATCAACTTTGTTAGTTTTATTATTTTTAATAAGCCAAGCATAATCAGGTTTAATATCCATTAATTCACTAATAGATTTTCTTGATTTGTTAACAGCATAATCTTGAAATAATTCACCTATTTGATATAAAAGCATAACAGTTACAGCTTCTGGATATTCTTTTATACATATTGCTCCTATTGTTGCTAGTGCCATTAAGAAATTTTCATCAAAAATTTCACCTTTTAAAATATTCTTAACTGCATTAATTATTATTTCATAAGAAACCACAATATAAGCAATAAAATATAAAATTATTTTTAAAGTTACATTATCAATTAATAAAGCAATAAAAAATATTAATGTAGATATAATAACTTTATATAAATCTTCTTTTTCTTCCATAATCCACCTATCTTCTATGGCTTATATGTTCTAAGCCAATTTCAAATAATTTTGTTATATGTTCATCATCCAAAGTATAATAAACTTCTTTACCACTTTTACGACATTTTACAACACCACTTCTTCTTAAAGTAGCTAACTGATGTGATACAGCTGACTTAGTCATACTAAGAACATTTGCAATATCACACACACACATTTCATTATTATCTAAAGTAAATAAAATTTTACATCTTGTAGTATCACCAATTAATTTAAAAAGATCGGCTAAATCATTAAAAGTATATTCATTTGGAATATTCTTTTTAACATTACTAACTCTATCTTCATGTATTATATTACAATCACAAACAAATTCATTCTTTGTCATAACGTCCTCCATAGTTGAACACTTACTCAACTATTACAATTATAGTTGAATGCTCATTCAATTGTCAAGTCAAAATAAAAGAGACGAATCTCTTTTACTTACTTTTGGCTTTTATAGTATCATATAATCCACCAGCACCAAGTGATGCAATCAAACATGTAATAATAGCATTTAAAATATTTGGTTCTAAATCAGTTAAAAAAACTAATACACCAGATACTATACCTATTAAAACATTTTGAAATGGTATATGTTTACTATTCATAATACTAAACTTTTTACTTATCATACCCATAATAAGTGTGACAAAAGTTATAATACTAGGAATTGTAATCTCCATCAGTACCTCCTTTAACTCTACTCTCTAAGTATATGATTCTCTTCTCATGATTATCTATATTTTTAATAACTTCTTCCATTGCTTCATTTAAACAAGTCATAGTCATATTAAGTTTAGTTATATTAGTATTAAGTTTTACTATCGGAGTTACAATTGCAATTAGAGATACAATAAAACCAACTATCATTATAATAGTACTATCCACCATATCACCCATTTTATTGTATGAAAAAAACATTCTATATGAATGTTTATTTATCACTATTGATTATAATTTTTAATAAAGATTTAAATTTTTCTTCATTTAAACTGAACCCAGCAGCATATTTATGTCCGCCACCACCATATAATTCCGCAACTTTAGAAACATCAATTCTAACGCTTCTTAAACTAACTTTCATATTAAGTGGATCTATTAATAACATATAATCTAATTCTGGATGTCTATTACATAAAGTATTACCTATTATACTAAAGAACTTATTACCAAATACAATTCCAAATTTTAATCCATCTTTTTCTCTAATAATTAAAGATTTATCAGATAATTCAATTAATTCATTTTCTTCTTGAGTATGTAACTCTATTAAATATTTATCAGTTTCATCAAAAATATCTTTATTGTTGTTTCTTAATTTATCAACCATTTTGCTAATATAGTTATCAATTCCAACAATACTAAATAATTTATTTAAATCATTAGCTTCAACATTATTGTTTTTCACCCAGTCCCAATTATCATACGCTCTTGTATCTTCAATAAATCTTTTTATCAAAGCATTATCTTTAAGTAAATTATTTTCTTTCAAGTACAAATAAAACAATTCTGTTCCACAAGTACCAATTCCATTTCTTTGAATTTCAACTGTAGAAAAAGCATATTTACTAGCATACACATTGGTTTCATGATGATCGAAGTGTAAAATATTCATTCCTAATTCATTAATCTCATCTGCTATTTTATCATCTAAACCTAAATCAGTTATAAACACTTTTTCATAATTACTATTTTTTACAAAATCAACAATTTCAGTTTGTTCTTTAATGTGTATTAACATATAATCAACGTCTTTAAAAGCCAAATAACCTAGAATAACTCCACCTAAACCATCTATATCGTCTTCATGACTTATAACTAAAACTTTATTGCCATTTATTAATTTTTTCATCTTACCACCTACTTAACTATAGTTTAACACAATACAATTGAATGAGAAAGCCAAAAATGGTATAATTCTTGCAGTCGAGGTGTTTATGAAAAAGTTAAATAAAAAGGATTATTTATATATATTATTAACATTAATTATACCAATCGGGTTTATAATTTATTTATTATGTAAGGGATACATTTTTGGTTCAGAAATAGACTGGGCAAATCAACACATAGTAATTACCGAATATTTTAGAAGTATGTTTTATAAAACAGGACATCTTATTCCTCATTTAGCTTTAAATCTAGGAATGGGACAAAACATATTCTATTTTACATACTATGGTTTATTAAGTCCTATAATTTTACTTTCCTATTTATTACCATTTATACCTATGTATATATACATGTTAATAGCAGTTTTCTTATCAATAACTGCTTCATCTATCCTATTTTATAAATGGATTAATAATAAATATAATAGTGAAATAGCTTTCATTAGTACCCTAATGTTAATTTTAAATTCAACATATATATATCAATGTCATAGACATATTATGTTTGTAATATATATGCCATTTATGTTATTAGCTTTAAGAAGTGTCGATTTATATATAGAAAAGAAAAAACCTATACCTTTAATTATTTCTTCCTTATTATTAATATTAACAAATTACTATTTTAGTTTTTCAGGAATAATAATTACTGGCATCTATACAATATACAAAATTCTTGAAACTAAAAAAGAATCATTTAAATCATTATTTAAAATAATGTATTATGTAATAATATCTATACTATTATCTGCTATTATCTTACTTCCAACAATTTATGCTTTATCAAGAGGAAGAATGTCAACTAATGTAGCTGAATCAATCAATTATTTAAAATTATTAATTCCATTTAGTAATTTTAATAAAACTTTCTATAGTAGTTATTATTCTTGGGGAGTAACATTTATATATATAATTTCTATTGTTAACTTATTTTTGTCAAAGAAAAAAAGTAATACTTTCTTAGCAATTATTATGTCTTTATTTATGTTTATTCCCGCAAGTAGTTATTTATTAAACGGATTAATGTACGTTGATGGCAAATGCTTTATACCATTTTTACCAGTAGCCATATTAACCGTTGCTAACTTGTTAAATCAAATCTCTAAAAAAGAAATTAACATTAAAAAGACAATAATATATTCACTAATTATTTCTTTATTTATTATATTAGGAGCCTTAAAAGCAAATAATTTACCACTTTTATTAATAGATATAGTTTTAGTAACAATAACTTTATATCTATCAAATAAACATCCAAAATTAATTTATATTCCTATTATTTTAATAACAATTGCAACTGCATCTATCAGTTCATATAATGAACATTATCTTAAAATAAGTGATATCAAAAATATTAATGATCAAGCATATTATAATCTTACAAATATTAAAGATAACAATTTATATAGAACTAGTATTTTAGACAATACCATCTATACACCAAATAAAACTTACAACGGTTATCGTTCATCAATTTATTCTTCAACTTCTAATAAATACTATCTTAAATTCATGAGAGAATATTTCCAAATTGAAGAAATAAACCGCGATAATACAACCTTAACAGATACTCCAAATGTATTATTTGATATCTATAGTGGCACAAAATATATTGTTTCATCAAGCGATAATGTTCCGATCGGTTACACCAAAATTAAAAGTGAAAACAATATTAATCTTTATCAAAATGAAAATGTCTTACCCATTGCTTATGCTTCAAATAAAGTAATGAGTCAAAGAGAATTTGAAAACTTAACATATCCAGAAACATTAGATGCATTATTAAACTATGTTATAGTTGATGAAAGTTTAGAAAACGTTTATAAAAATAAAACAATAAAAAAATATACTGGAAAATATCAAATAAATAAAATAAACAATTTAGAATACTCTAAAAAAGATGGTCATTACATTATTAAAGCTGGTAAAAATGCTAATGCTGAAATCGAACTAAAAACCCCAATTAAAAATCAAATTTTAATAATCAAATTCAATATGAATAAAGCTAAGAGTGGATATGCTTGTAGTTCAAACATCACAATAAATGGTGTTACAAATGCCCTTTCATGTGATAAATGGAAATACAACAATAACAATAATACATTTGAGTACGTATTATCATCAAACGAACCACTAAAAACAATAAACATTGAATTTACAAATGACGAATTTGATATAAGTGATCTAGAATTTTATACAATTGACTACAACACAATTAAAAATTTAAATACAAACATTGATGAATTAGTTATTGATCAAGAAAAATTAACTGATTCATATATAAGCGGTACAATCAACGTTCAAAATGATGGATATTTAAAAATTACCCTTCCATATGAGAAAAAAGGATATAAGATTTATATCGATGGAGAAAAAGCTGATTTAGTTAAAACTGACACAGCCTTTATCGGAGCTAAAATAACTCAAGGAACCCATAAAGTAGAAATTACTTATAATCCTCCATTATTTAAAACTGGAAAATATCTTTCATTACTTGGCTTAGTATTATTTATTCCAATAATTTTCTACAATAAATACAAAAAACAATATCAAAAAATTGGCAATAAAATTAAATCATGTATAAAAAAATTAAATTTAAATATAAAAAAATTTGTTAAGAATAACAAAGGATATCTTCTTCTTGGAGCATCACTATTTATATTAGATTTATCACTTAGATTATTCTACAACAATCAAATCAACTATTATCACTGGTTCAATCCAATGCCAAATATATTCTCATTAGTATGGATTACATTTATCTTAACATTAACTAAAAACATAAAAGGTATTATAGGAAAAATTATATATTTTGTTTTCTATATATTCTCATTAATAATGTTCTTAGTTCATAGTATATATTTCTCATACTTTAAAGAATTCTTTGATTATAGTGTCATGCAAGTTGCGGGTGAAGGAACTGATTATTTATCTACCGTTTTATTAAATATTCCATTATGGATTATAATTATCTTCTTAGCAAGTATTGCATTAACTGTATTAGGTATTAAAAAAATCGATCAAGTTAAAAAGACTAATGGTCTAAAAGTATTTTTAATCATAATTATATTTATCACATTAAAATTTATTTTACCATTTGGTTTTGGACCTCAACGTAAAAATGTTGAATGGGATGACTGGCGTAATTCAAGAAGTGTATACACATCATATAACGATAACAATAAGAGTTTAATGGTATCTGGTATGTTTGAATATAACGTAAGAAACTTCTACATCAATTTCATGCAAGATAATACCAAATTATCTAAACAAGAAGAAGAAGTTTTAAATGATAACTTTAAAGATTTAAAACAAAGTGAAACAAATAAATATACTGGCATCTTTAAAGATAAAAATTTAATTATAGTGCAACTTGAAAGTGTTGATGATTTCTTACTAGATAAAAATATCATGCCAACTTTCTATAAACTATCTAGAAACTCTATTAACTTTACAAAGCATTTTAGTTATACATCAGGTGGTGGTTCAACATTTAATTCAGAGTTCATGGTTAATACTGGTTACTCAAGTGCTTACAATTACAATCAAAGTGCTTATACATTCAGTAGAAATACCTATGCTTACTCTCTTGCAAATCTATTTAAAGAACAAGGATATGAAGTAAATGCTTTCCATATGAACTCATCAGAGTACTATTCTAGAGGCGTTAATTATAAAGCATTTGGTTATGACTCATATAACGGTTTAAAAGATTTAGGTATCTATGAAAATAATGAATTCTGGTTAGATACCGAATTAATAAAAAATGAAACATTTAATGAAAAAATATTTAATCCAAATAAAAAAACATTATCATATATAATTACTTATTCTGCACACATGCCTTACAAAACAACAAAAGGTACATGTCCAATGTTAACAGATAAACAAGGATTAACTGAATATGAATGTTTAAAAATTCAAGCAAAAGAAACAGATGATATGTTAAATTTAATCTTAGAAACATTAAAAGAAAAGAACATGATGGAAAACACTGTATTAGTTTTATTCTCAGATCATTATGTTTATACTCTTGAAAATAAAAGTTTATTAGACGAATATAAAGAAACAGATACAAATCTTATTAATAAAACTCCATTTATGATTTATCATAATGGTGAAATTAAGAAAACTGTAAAAAATGTTAATTCACAATTAGATATTCTTCCAACAATTTTAAATTTATTCGGAATTACATATTATCCAAATAATTATATTGGTAGAGATATCTTATCAAATGATTATGACCCATTAGTATTCTTCCCAGATGGTTCTTGGTATAATGGTCAAACTTATGTAACAAATGGTGAATACTATAAAGGAAGAAAAATTAGCGATGAAAAACTTCAAAAATATAATTCAATCGTAAAAAGAAAAATGTCATTAAATGATGCCGTTATCAAATCTGATTATTTTGCTAAAAAAACAAGGTAAAACTTGTTTTTTTGTGTATTAAAATTTCTTTATTTATATTTAAATTTATAGTATAATCTAAAATAGGGTGCTAGTATGAAAAAGAATAGAAAATTCAAAAATTTATTTAAAAAATTACATAAAACAAAAT
>ULTU01028671.1_pt1 | contig 24942 bp, 19 predicted proteins | sample 1957861 | NCBI WGS metagenome assembly ULTU01 (sample SAMEA4835742, study PRJEB28245) | human gut metagenome | biome: gut microbiome; material: fecal sample | place: Denmark | collected 2008
TATATATAAATAAAATATATAAGAAATTAAGAGCTGTTTACGAAGCTTTAAATTCCTAAAATAAGTTTATGGAGGAAAAAATGCGTTTAGATAAATTTTTGAAAGTTAGTAGAGTTATAAAAAGAAGAACTGTTGCAAATGAGGCTTGCGACAGTGGTAGAGTTATTATAAATGGAAAAATTGCAAAGGCTAGTACAGAAGTAAAAATTGGTGATGTAATTGAAATAAAATATGGTGAAAAAATAATTAAATTTAAAGTAAGAAATATTGTTGCGGTTGTAGCGAAAGATGCGGCTGGTGAGATGGTAGATTTCTTGACAAATGAGGATTAAAAGTATAAAATTGTAGCGTTAGGAGGAGCCTATGCGAAAATTTAAATTTGATGAAGTTTTTGTACCAAAATATAGAACATATCTTATAATAATTTTACTACTTTTAGTTACAGCTTGTATATCTTATCCAAATCCGACTTTGTTTTTCTTGTCGTTTTTGGTATATGTTTTTGTGCTTATTTTTACATATAGAAAAAATAAAGCTATGCGTGAGCGTGTTATAAATAGTATGGATAGTTTTATATTTAAATTAAAAACAGATGAGTCTATTTTTAATTTTCCAATTCCAGCAGTTATTATAACAGAGCAAGGCGATATTTTATGGAATAACGACTTGTTAGAGCTTATGTTTAAAGGAATAAACAAACAAAAATATTTAGAAAATATCATTAAGGAATTAGATAGCGAATATGATGATAGATTCGCAGAGATTGATAAAGAGATAACGATTCATGATAAACATTATCGTATTTTAGGAAACCTAGTAAATCTAAAAAAGAAAAACGGTAAAGAAGTTGCAATGATGCTTTACTTTATTGATAGGACTGAATATTATCGTTTGTTTAAAACTTACGAAGATGCTAAAGACTGTGTTGGTATCATAATGATAGATAATTATGAAGAACTTATGCAAGGCATGAGTGATACAGATATGCCACAGCTTACTGCACATATAGAAAGAACACTTAGAGAGTGGTTTGCTTTTACTGGTGGAATTATAACGAAAATGGATAGAAGCAGATTCTTGATTGTTTTTGACAAAAAATATATTAAAGCTTTTACAGATTCTAAGTTTGAAATATTAGACGTTATAAAGGAAATTAATATAGGTAATAAAATTCCTGTTACAATAAGTGCTGGTATTGTTACTGAAGATGGAACTAAGAGCGAAAAATTGCAAGCCGCTGTTAATGCGATTGATGTAGCATTAAGTAGAGGTGGAGACCAAGTTGTTATAAAGAAAGACGGAAAATATGTATTCTTTGGTGGAAATACTAAAGAAGTTGAAAAACGTACAAAAGTTAAATCAAGAGTTATTGCACAAGGCTTACAAGAATTAATTTCTAATTCAAGTAGTGTAATTGTCATGGGTCACAAAAATATGGACGCAGATAGCTTAGGCGCTGCAATGGGTATGTACGTTTTAGCAAAAGCTTATGATAAGGAAGCACATGTTTGTTTTAATAACAAAGGTTTAGGAATAGATGAGCTTTGTAAGAAGATTGCTACGAGCGATAAGTTATCTGATGTTATAATGCCAGAGGAAGAACTACTTCCAACGATAAATCAAGATACATTACTTATAGTTGTGGATACTCATAAAAAAGATTTAGTGGAATCAAATGCAATTTTAGAAAAGGCATCTAAAGTAGCTATAATCGACCACCACAGAAGAGGCGAAAATGCTATAGAAAATGCCATACTTACTTTTCAAGAAGTTTATGCTTCTTCAGCAAGTGAGTTAGTTACAGAGATTTTACAATATTCAGAAATAAAGATAGAAATTCCACAATTAGTTGCAGAATGTTTATATGCTGGTATTTTAACAGACACAAAGAATTTCACTCAAAAAACTGGTGTTAGAACTTTTGAAGCTGCTGCTTATTTGAAAAAATTAGGAATTGATACAGCAATGATAAATAAAGCTTTTCAAAATGATGTTGATACGTATGTTGCGATTGCTGATGTAATAAGAAATTGTGAGATAGTATTTGGAAACATAGCTATCGCAATTTGCCCAAACACTATTGATAATCCTATACAACTAACAGGACAGTCTGCTGATGAACTCTTAAACTTAAATGCAATAGATACTTCTTTTGTACTTTGCGAAACAGGAGGTAAGGTTTATATTAGTGGTAGATCAAATGGAAAAATAAATGTGCAAGTAATACTTGAAAAATTAGGTGGCGGTGGTCACATGTTAATGGCTGGTGCTCAAATTCAAGGAATGTCAATTGAAGAAGTTAAGAAAATGTTAATTCAATCAATTGAAGAAACATTAAAAGAGAAAGAGTAATACATATATTTTTAATAGAGAATAACGGAGGGGTTTTATGAAAGTTATTTTAACACAAGATATTAAATCCATAGGCAAAAAAGGACAAGTTATAAATGCTTCAGATGGGTATGCGAGAAACTATTTGCTACCTAAGAAGCTAGCTGTTATAGCAGATAACACAAACTTAAATGAACTAAAGACAAAACAAGATGCTAATAAATATAGAAGAGATATGTCAAAGGCTAGTGCAGAAGAACTTTCAAAAAAGATGAAAGATTTTGAATTAGTTTTCAAAATTAAAGCTGGTGAAAACGGAAAGACTTTTGGTAGTGTAACAAGCAAAGATATTGCAGATGAATTAAATAAAAAGTATTTTGTAGAAGTAGATAAAAAGAAAATAGGTTTAAACGACGCAATTAAAACACTTGGCGTCTACACTATAGATATAAAACTTTTTGAAGGAATAACTGGTAAACTTAAAGTAACTGTTGTTTCGGAGTAGAATGTGTATAGTAGTTTTTATAATATAGATAATGTTTGAAAAAATTTTATCTATATTATAATTATGTACTATTGTTTTTGGAGGAAAGTTTTATGGATGAAAAAATAATAGCACGAATTCCACCTAATGATTCGCAAGCAGAGCAAGCAGTACTTGGTGCAATGCTTGCAGATAAAGATGCAGTGCTTACAGTCGTAGAAATTTTAAAGCCAGCTGATTTTTATAAAACAGAACATGAAGAAATATATTCCGCAATACTTGATTTATATTCTAAAGGTTCTGCTATAGATTTACTTACTGTTAAAGAACAACTTAGACTTCGTGGAAAGTATGATGTTATAAATGGTTTTGAATATTTAGCTTCTCTTACTAATCCGATGTTTTCTGTTAGCAATGTTGAGTATTATGCGAAAATAGTTGAAGAAAAAGCAATTTTAAGACAACTTATAAAAGCTTCTAATGATATAACTCATGATAGTTATGAGGCTTTAGAACCGGCAAGCGACATTTTAGAAAAAGCTGAAAAATCTGTTTTCAACATAGCACAGAAAAAAACAGAAAAAAGTTATGCATTAGTAAAAGATGTTTTAGTTGAGACTTTTGATAATTTAGAAAAACTTGCAAGTCAAACAGAAGAGGTTCTTGGAATTCCTAGTGGCTTTAAAGAGTTAGATGCTAAAACGCTTGGATTTGTTCCAGGTCAACTTATTGTAGTTGCAGCAAGACCGGCTATGGGTAAGTCTGCTTTTGCATTAAACATATTGACACACGCAGCTATGCGTGCAGGGAAAGCAGCTGTTTATTTTAGTCTCGAGATGTCAAAAGAAGAACTTTTAAACAGAATCTTAGCAAGTGAAGCAATGGTGGATAGCACAAAAATAAGAAGTGGAAAACTTGAAGATGAAGATTGGATAAGTCTTACAAATGTTTCAGGTACTTTATCAGAAAGTAAAATTATATTAGATGATTCTGCTGGATATTCTCCTCTTGAATTAAGAGCTAGATGTAGAAAATTGAAAATGGAGTATGACATTGGACTTATTGTTATAGACTATTTACAACTTATGGATGCAAATAAAGCAAGTTTAAGTAGGCAACAAGATATTTCAGAAATAAGCAGGTCTTTAAAAGTTTTGGCAAGAGAAATTGGAGTACCAATAATTGCACTTTCTCAGCTTAGCCGTGCTCCAGAGCAAAGAATAGATCATAGGCCTATGCTTAGTGACCTTAGAGAATCTGGTTCTATAGAGCAAGATGCCGATATGGTTATGTTTTTATATCGTGATGATTATTATAATCCTGAAACAGAAAAGAAAAATATAGCAGAAGTAATTTTAGCTAAAAACAGAGCTGGTTCAACAGGTACTACAGAATTGATTTGGCTTGGTAATTATTTAAAATTTGGAAATATAGATAAATTTCATTAAAATTTTTTAATAACGTGAAAAATGATATCTTTTTATATATTTGAAGTTAATATATTTTTCTAAAATTTTTCGGAGGAAATTTATATGCTTGATAAAGTAAAAAAGACAATTGAAAAATTTAATTTGATTAAAGATGAAGATAAAGTTGTAGTTGGTGTTTCTGGCGGACCGGATTCAATATGTCTTTTAAATGTATTACATGAATTAAAATATAATATATGCGTTGCACATATAAATCATGGGCTTCGCGAAAATGCAGTAATAGATGAAAAATTTGTTACAGATTTTTGTAAAAGCATAAATGTGCCTTGCTTTGTCAAAAGAGTTAAGTTAAAAGAAAACTTATCTGGTATGACTTTGGAAGAAGCAGGAAGAAAAGTAAGATATGACTTTTTTCATGAAGTAATGGAAAAAGAAAATTGTACTAAAATTGCTACTGCACATAATAGTAATGATAATGCTGAAACAGTAATCATGAATATTATAAGGGGTAGCGGAATGTCTGGTTTAAAAGGCATCGAACCTATTAGAGATGATGTGATAGTTAGGCCACTAATTGAATGCACAAGAAAAGAAATTGAAAAATATTGCTTAAACAAAAACTTAAATCCAAGACATGACGAATCTAATGACGAAACTATATATACAAGAAATAAAATAAGACTAGAATTAATACCTTACATAGAAAAAAATATCAATTCAAACGTTGTTAGCAATATAAACAGAATGTCAGAAATTATTTCAGATGAAGAAAGATTTATAAAAGAGCAAGTTGATATTTCTTATGAAGCTTGCATGGTAAAAGAATTTGATGATAAATTGGTATGTAATCTAAAAGAATTTAATAAACTAGATAATGTAATAAAAAGAAGATTAATAATTAAATTTATAATAAAAGTTCTTGGAAATGCAAAAGATATAGAAAGAGTTCATATAGAAGATATACTTAAATTGTGTAGTAATAATATTGGAAAAAAATATACAATGCCAAATAAACATATAAAGGTGTATGTGGATAAAGGAAAAGTTGAATTCATAAAAATGTAATGTTTTTATGAAGGATATAGACAATTTTTTTTTGTTATGATAACATCTAATATGAAATTTAATTATTTAAGGAGGATATAATGAAGAAACCATTTAGAGGAATTGCACCATTACTTATAACTATGATACTAATATTCTTTTCTGTTACACTTCTTTTAGATAAAGGTTCATCGGAAATGGAATATAGTACTTTAGTGGCACAAATTAGCGAAGACAATGTCGAATCAATCGAACTTGCAAGCGAAACAAATGTTGCTTATGTAAAACTAAGAGATAGCAAAGAAGAAAAGGTAGTTAATTTAACAGATAAGACAGAACTTACAAAATTAATAAACGAAAAAATATTGGAAGGCAGTGACATAAAATATAAGGCAGATGCTACATCTTCTATTTTAACGTTTTTGGATTATTTAACACCAATTATAATAGTTATACTTGCGGTTTTATGTTGGGTGTTTATAATGCAAACAGCTGGTGGTGGAAAGGGTGCGATGTCTTTCACCAAAAACAGAGCTAGACTTTCTAATCCAGATGACAAAAATAAAGTTACATTTAAAGATGTTGCGGGTCTTCCAGAAGAAAGAGAAGAACTACAAGAAGTAGTAGAGTTTTTAAAATATCCAAAGAAATTTATAGATATGGGAGCAAGAATTCCAAAAGGAATATTACTTGTTGGTCAACCAGGTACAGGTAAAACATTACTTGCAAAAGCAGTTGCAGGTGAGGCTGGAGTACCATTCTTTTCTATAAGTGGTTCGGATTTTGTTGAGATGTATGTAGGTGTTGGTGCTTCAAGAGTTAGAGATTTGTTTGCTGAGGCAAAAGCAAAAGCACCATGTATAGTTTTCATAGACGAAATTGATGCAGTTGGTCGTCAAAGAGGTGCAGGTCTTGGTGGTGGACACGACGAAAGAGAACAAACACTTAACCAATTACTTGTAGAGATGGATGGATTTGGAACTAATAGTGGTGTTATAGTATTAGCTGCTACAAATAGACCAGACATCCTAGATCCAGCACTACAAAGACCAGGAAGATTTGATAGACAAATAGTAGTTCCTGCACCAGACGTTAAGGCAAGAGAAGAAATACTTGCTTTATATGCTAAAAAGAAAAAATTATCTGGAGAAATTGATTTAGGTGTACTTGCTAAAAACACAGCTGGTTTCACAGGTGCAGACCTAGAAAATATGTTAAACGAAGCAGCACTTTTAGCTGCAAGAAAGGATCAAAACTCAATAACTATGGAAAACTTAGAAGATGCCATGGTTAAAGTTTTGATGGGACCAGAAAAGAAGAGCAAAGTAATTTCAGAAAAAGATAAAAAGTTGGTTGCATATCATGAAGGTGGTCATGCTGTTGTAAGTAGATTTTTAGCACATGCTGAACCAATACATCAAGTATCTATAATTCCTAGAGGTATGGCAGGTGGTTATACAATGTATAAAAATACAGAGGATAAATCATTCATGTCTAAATCAGAAATGGAAGATAAAATTGTTTCACTTTTAGGTGGAAGAGTTGCAGAAGCTTTAGTATTAGATGACATCAGCACAGGTGCTTCAAACGACATAGAAAGAGCAAGCAAGATTGCAAGAAGCATGGTAATGAAATATGGTATGAGTGAAAAACTTGGCACAATCACATTTGGAAATGACCAAGAAGAAGTTTTCTTAGGAAGAGATATCAACAACATTAAAAATTACAGTGATGAAATAGCTGCTGTAATCGATGTAGAAGTAAAGAAGATTATAGACACAGGTTATAATAGAGCAAAGAAAATTTTAGAGCAAAACATAGATAAACTTCATAACGTAGCTGCAGTACTTTTAGAAAAAGAAAAAATCGAAGCAGACGAATTTGAAGCAATAATGCAAAGAGTTTAAAATTAACTTTCTAAAGAAGGTAGAATAGAAGACAAAAAAGATTCGCTGGAGGGATTGGTAATACTTTTAGTAGCAATTTTGTCAAGGTGGAGATGGTGAAGCCATACTACCTTGACAAAGCCTTGCGGATAAAAGTTTTACCAATCCATCCAACGAATCTTTTTTGTCTTCTATTCTACCTTCTTCACTCATTGTTTAGGTTTTACTTGAATATTTGCTTTAACATGAGGTATACTATCATTGTGTGTAAAGGGAGGTAAATGATGGAAGAAAATATTATTAAAATTGCAGATAACATATTTTTACATGAGATGGATGGAGAAAGATTTAAAACAAACTTTGTTGCAGGATTTTTCTTGTCCAATTTGTGTAAAGAAAAGATAACAATAAATGCACTTATTCCAGCAGTGCTTATGTCTGGAACAGAAAACTTACCAACATTAAAAGATATAAATTCAAGATTAGATGATTTATACGGTGCAGCTATGGATGCTAGTAGCGATAAGATTGGAGATAAACAAGCACTTCAATTTTATATAACAACTATCGATGATAAGTATGCTTTAAATGGAGAAAATTTATTAGAAGATAGCATTAAATTACTTTTAGAGCTTATCTATAATCCAAAACTAATAGACGGTAAGTTTAGTGAGGAATATGTAGATAAAGAAAAAGAAAATTTAAAAGAATTAATAAAGGCTAGAGTCAATGAAAAGAGCCAATATGCTGTATCAAGATGCATAGAAGAAATGTTTAAAGGCGAACCTTATGGTGTTTATAAATACGGTAATATCGAAGACTTGGAAAACATAAATTCAGAAAATTTATATGAACAATATAAATGGTTATTAAAAAATAGCGAAATACATTTTTATGTTTCAAGTAGCAGTAAAATAGACGAGAAATGGTTTGATATATGCAAAACATACTCTAATTCTAATGTGAAAAAAAATAGCGAAATGGCCGAATTTAAAGCAAAAGAAAATGTTTCAGATATAGTAGAAAAGCAAGATGTAACACAAGGCAAACTAGTGCTTGGATATAATTTAGATATTAATGTAAAAGAAGACTTATACAAAGTTCAAGTATATAATGCAATACTCGGTTCTTCTTCTAATTCAAAGATGTTTCAAAATGTCAGAGAAAAAGAAAGCTTAGCATATACAGCTAGAAGTATGTTTATCAAACACAAATCAGTAATGCTTGTATTTGCTGGAATAGAAATAGATAAACATGATAAGGCATTAGAGATAATTGAAAAACAAGTTGATGACATGAAAAAAGGTGAGTTTTCAGATGAAGATATAAGAGATGCAAAAGTATTTTTAGAAAATATAATGAACTCATATAAAGATAGTCAAGACATACTTATAGACTTAAGCTTAGGTCAAATAATTATGGATATGCATGATAGTATAGAAGACATGAAAAAGAAAATTAATAGTGTTACAAGAGAAGATATTTTGTATGTTGCAAACAGAGTGCACTTAAACACTAAATATTTCTTGACTGCGAAAAATGATTAAAGGGAGTGAAAAAGTGGAGAAGAATTTTTTAAATGAAACTTTATATAAATATACTTTAGATAACGGATTAGATGTTATCATTATTCCAAAAAAAGAATGTACCAAAAAATATGCGATTTTTGCTACGCATTTTGGTTCTATGAATTATAGATTTAAATCTAGTAACGATTCTGAAATCGTAGAAGTTCCAGATGGAGTTGCACATTTTTTAGAGCACAAATTGTTTGAACAAGAAGATGGAATAAATGCGTTAGATAGATTAACTAAAATGGGAGCTAACCCTAATGCATATACTTCTTTTAATCACACAGCTTATCTTTTTGAATGCACAGAAAACTTTAATGATGTCTTTAAGGCATTATTACATTTTGTTCAAAATCCATATCTTACAGATGAAAATGTAGAAAAGGAAAAAGGAATAATAGGACAAGAAATCCAAATGTATGATGACGATCCTAGCTGGCAATTATTTTTTAATATGCTTGGTGCAATGTATAAAAATCATGCTATAACAAAGGACATTGCTGGAACTATAGAATCTATCTCACACATCACACCTGAAATTTTATATAAATGCTATAACACATTTTATGATTCATCTAATATGGTAATCTGTGTTGTTGGCAATGTAGATAAAGACGAAGTTTTAGAGATAATTAAAAGCGATGTAAAGAGAAACAAATTAACTTCTAAAATTGAAAGATTTTATGATGATGAAATAAAAGATATAAATAAAAAAGAAGTTATTAAAAAGATGGATATTAGCATGCCGATGGCTGCAATAGGTTTTAAAGATAATTTTATATCTGAAAAATTAGAGGCTGGCTTTACTAACGATAGTTTGAAACTTGCAAAAAGAGATGTAGCAATGCAAATAGCATTAACAATGATTTGTGGAAAGAGCACCAAGTTTTTTGAAGACCTATATAATAGTGGCTTAATTATAAAACCTTTTGATATGAACTTTTCTTTTGAGGAAGATTATGCATTTAGTATGATTGGATTTGAAGCTTATGAATATAGGGACGTAATAGAAAAGCTAAAAGAGAGAATAATGGAAGTAAAAAGTAATTCACTAGATAAAGAACTTTTTGAAAAAACGAAAAAATCTTTATATGGAGACTTCGTAAGAATGTTTAATAGTGTTAGTAGTATTGCAACTAACTTTATAAATAACTATTTTAGAGGTATAGACACTTCAGACTATGTAGAGGCATATAAAACGATTACACTTGAAGAAATAAAAAATGTTATAGAGGAGCATTTTGATTTTGATAAATTGGCGGTATCTATTATAGAATGTAAGTAGGTGAAAAATATGAAACCAATATTGTTTCCTGGTTTAGGGTTAAGTTTAGATATTAACAATGTAGCTTTTAATATCTTTGGAAAAGATATATATTGGTATGGCATAATTATAACTTGCGGTATGTTACTTGCTATGTTACTTGCAAAACATGATAAGAAAAAATATGGAATTAGTTGGGATGATATAACTAGCTTTTTTGTTTGGGCAATTATAGTTGGCATCATATCTGCAAGAATATATTATGTGATTTTCAAATGGGACTATTATTCACAAAACTTAAGTGAGATTATAAAAATATGGCATGGCGGAATTGCGATATATGGTGGAATTATAGGTGCACTTATTACAGCGGTTATTTTTTGCAAATATAAGAAGGTTAGTTTTTTAAATCTTTGTGACTTTTGTGCACCTTATTTAGCTTTAGCACAATCTATCGGAAGATGGGGGAATTTTGTGAACCGAGAGGCTTTTGGAGAAGTCACGAACTCATTTTTTAGAATGGGAATATTTGACGAAAAACTAGGAGAGTATATTTTCGTTCATCCAACTTTTCTTTATGAATCTTTAGTAACACTTTCAATTTTTATAATTTTAAGTTTGGTAAAGAAAAAAGAATGCTTTAAGGGACAAATTTTTTATCTATATATGATATTGTATGGAATAGGTAGGTTTTTTGTAGAGGGAATAAGAACAGACTCTTTGATGCTTGGAACATGCAGAGTTTCGCAGATTTTAGCTTTAATATTAGCGATTACTTTCTCAGCTATATACATATATTCGCTAAGAAAAAAAGAGAAAAATGTCGAAAATAAAAAAATATAAAATATTGACGACTTATGTAATTAATGCTTATAATATTAGTATTAAAGAGAGATTACATAGGGAGGGATGTTTATGGGATGCGAAATGATTGAAGTTTTAAGAGAGAGGCTACACAAGCTAATTATGGAACATGCAGATTTTGAGGAAATTCAAAAGGTTAGTCAGCTTCTAGATGAGTATCTTGTTGAATATTATAGTGAAAGACTTAGAGAAGAAGGATAATACAGCGCAAAACGCTTTGTATTATCCTTCTTGTATTTTAAATTCTTCTTGAAATTAAGAAAATATCTACAAAAAATGTAAAAAAACTTTGATTTATGTAAATATATATGTTAAAATATATATAGGATTGTGAGTTTTATACGAAAGATAAAGGAGTAGATATAGATGAAAGGTTTATTTAAGCATTAAATATTAATCATTATAATTACAAGTACGGAAACTACTTTTTTAAAAGTAAATTTGTAAGGGGGATTAATATGGAAACTTATCAAGAAGAATATGACAGAATCTTAAGAGAAATTCAAGAATTAAAAAAATCAAGAAATCTATCTGATGATGAAAGAAAAAAGATGGCAGAGATGCAAAAAAGAGTTGATGCATTAGAAAACTATGCAAATGAATCTGGAAGGCTCTTGGCGAGAATAACTGATTTACAGGCAGAAATAACAACAGATATGACCAAAATCTATCAAATGCAACAAATGATAGCGGTGCATAGTACTGATAATAGCAATTTAAGTAATGACGAAATACAAAAAATGCGTAAGTATCTTTTTGAGATTACTGGATCAAAAAGCATAACCCAGGCTGACGAAAGTACATTAAAAAGAATCTTAGAAGCTCAAGCGAAACGATATGATCTTTCGGATTCTGTTGCACATATGTTTTCTGCTCCAACTAAAATAGATGAGCTAAATCAGCTTTGCAATACTTATAGAGAATTGCAAGAAAGGTTTGCTGAAGAAGAAAAAGCCCGTGCTGATATTTCAGATTCAAGAGATACTGGTACTTCTAATCAAGGAAAACATGAGAAAGATGTAGCAAGAGAAGAGGAAGAAAAGAAATTAAGAGAACAAAAAGTTAAAATAGAAGAGTTAAAGAAACTTAAATCGGGCATAAATGGTGCGGAAAAAGAGTTAAGAGAGAAAAGAAAAGCGATAGATAAAAATGGAAATGTAAGTAAAGAAGATGCAGAAAAGATTAAAAAAGCACAAAAAGCTTTTTTTGAAGAGATAAAAAAATTTAAAGATTCTAAAGCAAAAGATTTATATAAAGAGTTAGAAGATGATGCAAAAGGAAAATTAGGCTTAGGAATTGAAGATAAAGATGTAGAACGTGAAAGAATAAGATTGATAATCGAATTGTTAAAAGTGCAAATTGATGTTCTAAAAAGTGAATTGGCAGAGTTAATGAAAGATCCAAAAGCAAATGCTGGTAGAATTGAGCAAATAGAAAAAGAGCTTAAAGGACTTGCGGCCAATCTTGATTATTGGAATGAAAGATATAAAGAAACACAAATATTGAGTGAAAATCCAAAGGAATGGAAGCCACTATCAAATGCGCAAAGTAATGTTTCTAATGGACAATATGTTTCGCAACCAACTCAGTCGGTTTCTAATCAACCAGTTCCAGAAGGTAAGCAGTTACAAAAGACTACTGATTTTATGGGAAGAATAAAAGATGCAGTACAAAAGATAAAAGATTTTTATGCTGATATGGCAAGTGATGATAAAAGAGATTTGGTAATGGAAGCAAAAGCACAATCATATAAGAAAAAAAGAGAAGAAAGAATTAATTCGTTGAATGATAATAATTTTATAGGTGAGCCAGTTGAAAAAGGTCGTGGCGATATGCAATACCTTGCTTTCCCACCTGCTAAAGTTGTAGGAGCAGATTTCTATCATACGGTACAAATTGGAGATAAATTACAATATGTAAAAGAGCCTTTGGCAGATATGGACTTTTCTGATGATGCTATAAAAGCTAGAATATATGAGTTGCAAGAAAAGTTTGGAAATACTGCTAGAGAGAGACTTGGAAAAAGAATAGGCATTGTTGAAAAATATAGATATGATCATAAAAAGATGGATAATTCTGAAAAACGTGATTATGAAATGAGACTGGCATATCAAAAGTTTTTAGAAAGCCCAGATAAAATATTAAGAGATTTCATTGGAGAATCAAAGAGAAATGTCGCAAAAAAATATAAAGCTATTAAATTAATGTGTGCTTTGGAAGCAGCAAATAATGTTGAAGAAGCAGGAAAAGCTTGTTTACATGGAATGTCAAAAGATTTATTTGGATTAGGGCTTGAAGCTAACAGAACTGCATTTGCATATGGACAACTTGCAAATGGTTCTTTACAAAATGATATTGAAAAAAGTGATATGCCGATTGCAGAAAAGATAAGAGAAAACTTAAGAATATCTAGAACGGCAAGACTTGTACAACCTGTTGGAACTGCTAATCCTTCACCACAACCTCAACCGGCTATAACACCAGGTATTAATCAACCCACTCCAGCACAAAGAGCTAATCAACCAGCTCCAGCACAAAGAGCTAATCAACCAGCTCCAGCACAAAATGCTAATCAACCAGCTCTAGCACAAAATGCTAATCAACCAGCTATAACATCAAGTGGAAATAAACGAATTTCTCAACCAAGAAATCAAGGAAAAAATGTGGGTCAATCGCAATCTCAACAAGCTCCAGTACACTTTGTGAGAAATGAAAGACTTATAGTTAATGGAGGGCATAGAACTGATAACACAATAGTTCCACTAAGAACACCAAATACAATGCATAGGAACGATGAAATAAGCAGATAAGAGCGAAAACAAAATTTAGAAGAGTTTAAGCTAGAATCTCTTTGGATTATTCTAGCAACATTTGGAAAAAATTGAAAAATTTACTTAAAAGACTTGCATTAGCAAGTCTTTTATATTACAATTGAGTTGTAAGTGGAGGAAAGTGGTGTAAAGTGGAGTGAAAGGAGGGGCTTAGGATGCTAATTGGAGAGTATGCACATACTATTGATGCCAAAGGAAGAGTAATAGTTCCAGCTAAGTTTAGATCTGAACTTGGTGAAAGATTTATTCTTACAAAAGGTTTTGACGGTTGTTTATATGGATATTCTTTAGAGGAATGGAAAGGCATCGAAGAAAAAATTAAGACCCTACCTTTAATAACAGGTAAAGATGCTAGAAACTTTACAAGATTTTTCTTCTCTAGTGCGATTGAATGCGAGCTTGATTCGCAAGGAAGAATTTTAATTTCACCTGCTTTAAGAGCTCATGCAGAACTTGAAAAAGAATTGGTTATTATCGGTGTTTCTTCTAGAATTGAGATTTGGAGTAAAGCAAAATGGGACGAATATAATGCTTCTCAAGATTCAGATGATATTGCTGAAAAAATGACTATGCTTGGTATTTAATAAGTTTTTAACTTACTAAATATATTTACAAAAGAAAATTTTAAAATACAAAAGAAAAACAAAAAATTACAAATGATAAAAATTTAAATTTACAAAAGAAAAAGATTAAGATAAAACTTAATTTAAAAATTTACATATGAAAAAATTAAAGAGGATGATTACGAAAGAGAAATCCGGTTTTTAGATTATCGGAATTAAGGGTTTTAAATCAAGTAATAATTTTATCTATTGCTTGATGTTAATTGCAGCCCGAAACAACATTTTGGGCTGCAATTTAATTTTGAATTTAGGTAAGAAAAGTGTTTCGAATTTATGGTAATGATGCTATTATACAAATTATTTTATTTGTAAAAGTCGTAGTATTATAATTGAGATAGCAATTTAACATATTTTTAATATAGTAAAATACATCGTACTTATAAATAAAGAGCACATTCAAGAAGGAGTAATTTTATGGAATTTAAGCATGAACCGATAATGCTAAATGAATGTATTGAAAACCTGAATATAAAACCTGACGGAATATATGTTGATGGTACTATTGGTGGTGCTGGTCATTCTTTTAAGATTGTTAGCAAGCTTTCTGGAAAAGGTTTGCTTATAGGAATTGATAGAGACGAAGAAGCTTTAGCTGCATCTCAAAAAAGACTAAAAGATTTTTCAAATGTAAAGTATGTATGGGGAAGACATGAAGATATTAAAGAACATGTAAATAGTTTAGGTATAGAAAAAGTCGATGGAATACTTCTTGATTTGGGTGTTTCGTCGTATCAAATAGATGAAGCAACTAGAGGTTTTAGTTACACTAAAGATGCAATGCTTGATATGAGAATGAATAAAGAACAAGAACTTACTGCAAAAGAAATTGTAAATTCATACTCTATACAAGACTTAGAAAAAATTTTCTTTGAATATGGTGAAGAAAAGTTTTCAAAAAAAATTGCAAGTAAAATTGCAAGAGAAAGAGAAGAAAGAGTAATAAATACAACTTATGAACTTGCAGATATTATAAGAAGTGCTGTTCCTAAAAACACAGTAGACTCACTTAAAAGGATTTTTCAAGCGCTTCGTATTGAAGTGAATGGCGAGCTTAAAGAACTTGAAAAAGCCATTACTTCAGGAATAGATATACTAAATGATGGAGGCAGAATTTGTATTATAACTTTCCATTCTTTAGAAGATAGGATTGTTAAAAATGTTTATGTTGAAATGCAGGGTGTTTGTAAATGCCCCAAGGATTTTCCAAAATGTGTTTGTGGGATGAAATCGTATGGCAAAATAATTACGAAAAAGCCTATTGTTCCAAGTGAAGAGGAACAAGAAAGAAATCCAAGATCTAAAAGTGCAAAGCTTAGAGTTTTTGAAAAGCATTTGCCATAAGATAAAAGCACGTTAAACCTATTAAATTGATTTATAAACTTTTATTTTTATGAAAGTTTATCGAAAGGAGAAACGATTGTGCCGGCTGTTAAATATGCGTATGATTATGACGAATATCGTGATAGGTCACAAAAAGGCGTAGCAAAAAATGCTAGGTCTGTTTCTGTTTCTTCAAATATGAGTGCACAAAGAAAAGTTTCTCGTACACCAGAATCAACAAGAAATATGGTCAGAAGTGTTACTTCTCAAAACACTACTCAAAGAAAAGCAACTAGTAATGTAAGAAAGAAAGAACACGTAAACATAGATATTCCAATTGCGACTAAAAAGAAAATAAATGTAGAAAAACCAAAAGAAATGAAACTTACTAGGCCAAAAGCAAAAGCTAAGGCAAAAGTTATAGCAACTAAGAAAGGAATTCTACTTGGAACAGTTATTGTTGCTTTCTTATTTTTAATTTGTATGAGATATACGGAGATTAACGAAAAGTTTAACGAAGTAAATGCTCTAGAAAAAGATTTGGCTTCTGCTAAGGCACTAAATCAACAGTTAAATGCTAATATTGAAAGCAAAACAGATTTGGGGTATATAGAAAAATATGCCAAGTATCAATTAGGAATGCAAAAACCAAATGAAAGTCAAATTGTTAGAATTGCATACGAAAAACGTGATAAAATTTCTACTCCGATAATAATAGATGAAGAAGAAGATAGTAGTTTTTTAAGCAGACTTTTTAATGATTTAAGAAATCTTATTGATTAGATTTTAATTTAGCTTTTTGTGAGAGATGAGTAGTATTTATGTATCTTATCTCTCATTTTTATTATCATAACTTGATTTATAGCGAATATAGTATATAGTAAAAGTAGGAGGTGTAGACTGTGATAAAAAATACAAATAAAAGTAAAGAACGTGTTTTGTGGTTACTTTGCTTTTTTATGATTGCGCTTGTTGCACTTTTTGGAAGAATGTTTTATTGGCAAATTATAAAAGGGCCAGAACTTAAAAGTGCTGCATATACACAACAAACAAAAAATAGAACTATAAGCCCAAGTAGAGGAAAAATATATGATACAAACGGTACTGTTTTAGCAGAGAGTGTCACAGTCGAAACAATAAGTATAACTCCTAAGAATATAAAAGAGAAAGAAAAGACAGCCAAGGGTCTTGCTGAAATTTTAAATTTAGATTACGAAACAATTTTGGCAAAGACTAAAAAGAACACTGCAGATGAAACGATTGCGAAAAAGCTAGATCAAGATGTAACTTCTAAAGTAAGAGAATGGATTAATGCTGAAAACATTAAAGGTGTAAATATTTATGAAGATACAAAAAGGAACTATCCAAAAGGTGCACTGCTAGCACACGTTTTAGGTTTCTGTGGTACTGATAATCAAGGACTAGAAGGACTAGAGCTAAAGTACGAAAGCTTATTAAAAGGTGTGGCTGGAAAATTAGTTGTAGGTACAGATGCAACTGGTGCAGAATTACCATTAACAGACGAAAAATATATTCCACCAGAAGATGGCTTAAATTTAGGTTTAACGATTGATTCAAATATTCAATATTATGTTGAAACTTTCTTAGATCAAGCAGTAGTAGATAATGCTCCCGTTGATTATGCATCTTGCGTGGTTATGAATCCTAAAAATGGTGATGTTTTGGCGATGGCAGTATCGCCAGATTATGATCCAAATACTCCTTTTGCAGTTCCGGTAGGTTATGAAGATAAATGGGAGAGCATGACAGCAGTAGAAAGAACAACAGCATTAAATACGATATGGAAAAATCGTGTAGTTACAGATGTTTATGAGCCGGGTTCTGTTTTTAAAACAGTAACTGCAGCTATTGGCATAGAAGAAGGAGTAGTAAAAAATATTGATAGTAAAGATTTTGTATGTACTGGTAAATTACATATAGAAGGTTGGGATATCAAATGTTGGAGATATTATAATCCACATGGTGTCCAAAGTTTAAGAGAAGGTCTTATGAATTCATGTAATCCAGTTGCGATGACTCTTGCATTTAAAGTAGGCAAAGAAAAGTATTATAGTTATTTAAATGCTTTAAAAGTTAGTCAAAAAGTTGGAATAGATTTACCAGGAGAAGTTGACGGAAGCATTCACTCAATAAAAAATGTTACAGACTCTACAATAGCTTCTGCAGCATTTGGCCAAGGTTTTACACTTACTCAGCTTAATATGCTTACAGTTATGTGTACAATAGCAAATGGTGGTGTAATGATGCAACCAAGAATTGTTAAGGAAATAACAAATAGAGACGGTGAAGTTGTACAAAAAAACGAGCCAGTTGCTGTTAAACAAGTATTTTCAAAAGAAACATCAAATGCTGTAATGGATATGATGAAAAGCGTAGTATCAAATGGTACTGGTAGAAATGGTCAAGTAAAAGGATATTATATTGCAGGTAAAACTAGTACAGCAGAGCAAGGAAGAGGAACGAATAGAACCTATATTGCATCATTTGTTGGTATAGCGCCTGCAGATGATCCACAAGTTGCTGTAATTGTTAACGTAGTAAATCCAAAAGGCCCAAACGGGCATGGCGGTAGTATGGTTGCAGCTCCAGTTGTAGCCAATATTATGGAAAAGACATTAGAACATTTAGATATAAAAAAAGATTATACAGATGGAAAAGATACTACTGTAAAAGTAACTGTTCCAGATGTTACAAAGAGAACAGTAGGCGAAGCAACTAGAATTCTTACAAATGCAGGACTTAAATTTGATGTAGATACATCTGATTCAAATGCAATTGTAGAAAGCCAATATCCAATTGCAGGAGAGACACTTGTGGAAAAATCTTTAGTAAAATTATATCTAGAGGGAAATGATACAAGATTTAATACAACAGTACCAAATATAGTTGGTATGAATATAGTAGAAGCGACAAAAACTCTATTAGATAAAAAATTAAACATTAAAATTTCTGGTAGCGGTGTTGTGTCATATCAGTCTCCTGCGGCTGGAACTAGTGTTGAACAAGGTAGTATTGTTAGAGCAGAATTTAGAGTACAAGGAATGGACATTGAATAGTTTTTGTAATATACTGTTTATTGAATTCAAAATAGAGGATGAACTCTATTTTGGATTAACATACGAAGACTTGTAATTACAAGTTCGTAAAAATTTATAAAGTAGGGGCGAATAGGCTACCTAAAAGAAAGGATTGATAATATGAAATTATCACAAGTTTTAGCAAAAATTGAAGGGTTAGTTTTAAGAGGCGATATTAATCGTGAAGTTACATCTATCGAATATGATTCAAGACATGTAACATCTGGTAGTATGTTTGTAGCTATAAAAGGCTTTAAAACAGACGGACATGAATACATTAATGCTGCTATCCAAAATGGTGCGACTACAGTGGCCATTGAAGATGGTATGTATGATGTCGAAAGTATACCAGAAAACGTTAATGTTGTTATATCGAAAGATACTAGAAATTTATTAGCACTTACTGCTTGCAATTTTTACTCGCATCCTTCAAGAGAATTTAAATTAGTTGGTGTTACAGGAACTAAAGGTAAAACAACTACTACTTATATGATTAAAGCTATTTTAGAAAAAGCTGGTAAGAAAGTTGGATTAGTTGGAACTATAGCAAATTTTATCGGTGATGAGGAAATCCCAACAGAGAGAACTACACCAGAAAGTGTTGATTTACAAAAGTTATTTAGAAGAATGGCAGATGAAAAAGTCGATGTTGTTGTAATGGAAGTTTCTTCACATTCTCTAGCACTTCAAAGAGTTGCAGGGATGACATTTGATTATGCTATTTTTACTAATTTAACGCAAGATCATCTAGATTTTCATAAAACTTTTGATAATTATTTAGAAGCAAAAGCAAAATTATTCACAGTTGCAAAAGAGGGGTTTGTTAATTGCGATGATATGTATGCATCTAGACTTATGAAACTTGCTACATGCCCAATAACAACTTATGGAATAGATAATAATCCTTTTGTTTCTGCTAGAGATATTATAATAACAAATAGTTATTCAGAATTTAAATTACCATTTAATAAAATGATACAAAAAATAAGAGTTAGCATACCAGGTAGATTCACAGTATATAACGCACTGGCTGCAATTTGTGTATCAATAAAACTTGGAGCAAGTGTTGAAAATATTGTATCTGCATTAGAAAATATAAAAGTACCAGGACGTTCAGAGATTGTACCAAATATGAGAGGTTATACAATAATTGTTGACTATGCTCATACACCAGATAGTCTTGAAAACATTATTAAAGCATGCAAGGCATATACAAAAGGAAATGTCATCTGCGTTTTTGGATGTGGTGGTGACAGAGACACTGCAAAGCGACCAATGATGGGCGAAATCTCAGGTAGACTTGCAAGTTACACAGTTATCACTACAGATAATCCAAGAACAGAAGAACCAGAAGCAATAGTAAAGCAAATAGAAAATGGAATAAAAAAGACAAAAGGTAAATATAAAATTATTGTAGATAGAGAAAAAGCTATCGAGCATGCTCTTCGTAAAGCAACTAAGAATGATTTAGTATTAGTTGCAGGAAAAGGACATGAAACATATCAAGAAATAAATGGAGTTAAACATCATTTTGATGATAGAGAAGTAATAGCTAATATTTTGAAAAAGTTACCAGAAGTTAAAGACGAAGATTTATATATGTGGTAAAAATAAATAGGGGTGGAATTAAATATGACAATTCAAATAGAAGCTTTATTGGCCGGTTTTTTTGGTACAATAATACTTGGCTTTTTAGTAATACCAATATTAAAAAAATTTAAAATCGGTCAGGTAGTAAGAAACGATGGACCACAGAGCCATCTAAAAAAAAGTGGTACTCCTACTATGGGAGGCATAATAATGCTTATGGTTATACTAGCAGTCTCTTTAGTTATAGCGACTAAATATCCTAGTATTTTGCCAGTAACATTTGTTACTTTAGGATATGGACTGATTGGCTTTATTGATGATTTTATAAAACTTGTTTTAAAAAATCCAAAAGGACTTAGTCCATCACTTAAGATGCTTGGCTTAATTTTTGTAGCAGTTGCATTTATGATTTATTTAGTGCATATAGATTTTGGAACAGAAACATATATACCTATTTTAAAACAATATATCGTTTTACCAGAGTGGCTCTATATAGCTTGTAGTGTATTTATTATACTTGCCTGCACAAACAGTTTAAACCTAACAGATGGCTTAGATGGTTTAGCAGCAAGTGTTACAACTGTAATTATGATTTTCTTCACTTGTATGTCTATAATAGCAGGCGATAAAGCACTTACAGGATTTTCAGCTGTAGTAACAGGTTCGACTCTAGGATTTTTATTATTTAATGGATATCCGGCAAGAGTATTTATGGGTGACACGGGTTCACTTGCACTTGGAGGAGCATTTTGTAGTGTTGCAATAATGCTTAAAATGCCACTTATACTAGTTGTTGTTGCGGGCATTTGCGTTATTGAAGCATTATCAGTTATTTTACAAGTTGTTTATTTTAAAGCTACAAAAGGAAAGAGATTATTTAAAATGGCACCGATACATCATCATCTAGAACTATCTGGAATGAAAGAAACAAGTATAGTTGCATTATTCACAATAATTACAGTAGTGCTTGCTGCAATTTCGTGTGCTATAGTATAAAAAGTTAGAAATTATATTTGTTAATTAAGGTTCTAAAACAGATATTAATTAACATCAAAAGTTTTAAAATGTTTGGCTCAAATTGTTTATATAATTTTCACATGACACGGAGGAATTGTATGGCTGAAGAAAAACAATTAATTGTTAAAAAAAATAAAAAACATCATGTTGATATAGCACTTGCGATAGTCACCTTGGTGTTATTGTCACTTGGCGTAATAATGGTTCTTAGTGCTAGTGCGCCATCAGCTTTTAGAACAGAAGGTGACAGTTATTATTACTTCAAAAAGCAATTGCTTTACGCAGCAATTGGAATAGTAGTCATGTTTTTGACTTCAAGAATAGATTACAAAATATATTCTAGTAAAGTAATTTCCTATGGATTATTTGCAGTCGCACTCATGCTTTTAATAGTAGTACTTATTCCGGGAATTGGAATAAAAGTAAATGATGCAAGAAGATGGATAAAAATTGGAATACAATTTCAACCCTCCGAAATCATGAAAGTTGCGCTAATAATATTGATGTCATCATTAATTTCACGTAATCCAGACAGACTAAAAAAATTCTTAACAGGACTTTTACCGTACTTAGCATTAGTTGTATTAGTAGGCTTTCTATTAATGATGGAGCCACACATGAGTGCTACAATAATTATAGTATTTATAGCGGGTGCAATTTTATTAGTAGGTGGAGTTAATTTAAAACACATATTACCATTCATACCTATTGCAGCAGTAGCTGGTTACATACTATCAGTAACTTCAGAATACAGATGGAAACGTGTTACCATTTTCATAGATCCTTGGCAAGACCCCCTAGGTAACGGTTGGCAGATAATTCAGTCTTTATATGCAATATGTTCTGGAGGACTATTTGGTGTAGGACTTGGGCAAAGCACACAAAAATACATGTACATTCCAGAACCACATAACGACTTTATCTTTGCAATTTGGGCAGAAGAAATGGGACTATTTGGAGTCTTACTAATAATGGTGTTATTTGCAATCTTCATTTGGAGAGGAGTAATGATTTCAATAAAAGCACCAGACTTGTTTGGTTCATTGCTTGCAATAGGAATCACAGTAATGATAGGAATACAAGCAGTATTTAGTATAGCAGTCGTATCCTCTTCAATGCCAGTAACAGGAATACCACTACCATTCTTTAGCTATGGAGGAACAGCACTTATAATATTAATGTTTTGCGTTGGAATACTACTCAATATATCAAGAAAAGCGAAAATATAAGTTTTTAAAATTATTTAGATAAAGAAAGACACGATAGAATCATCCTATCGTGTCTTTCTTTAAATGTTTATATTTCATCAAGGACCGTCCCTTTTTCTCAAAAGTGAGAAATTTCCTCCGTCCCTTTCTCTTAAAATTCCTAAACGAGGCAGTTATTTACTAAGTATGAAGATATATTAAATTTTTCGAGCAACGGTGTGGTGTGGCTGAGGGCTCGAAAAATTTAATATATCTTCATACGTTCGGGCACACACTCCAATCCACAACATATAGTCGTATACGTTCAGGCACACACCCCAATCCACAACATATAGTCGTATACATTCGGGCACACAGTCAAACCCACATATTATCGTAAAACCTGTTTTGAAATACTTTCAGCATCCATCCCATAAATACGTTCAATCTCATCACAACTTCCATGAATTATAAATTCATCAGGATAAGCAAAATAATCCCCAGTCACATCTTTTTCATCAGCCACCAAATCTTTAATCGCAGTAGCCAGCCCCCCATCTATAACATTATCCTCAATAGTTATAACCCTTTTAGTTTTCCTAATAGACGAAAGAATAGTAATCGAATCTAATGGCTTTAAAAATCTAGCATTTATTACTTCAGCAGAAACATTTTTACATGCTAAAATCTTAGAAACATCAAGTGCAGTTTTTACAGTTTTTCCGAGAGCAATTATAGAAATATCGGTGCCAACCTTTAAAACTTCAGCTTTTCCAAGAGAAATATCTTCATCAGTAGAAAAAGAATCTTCAACATTTCCTCTAGGATAACGTATAGCCACAGGGCCATTCATTTCATAAACAGCAAAATTAAGCATTTGCTTAAGCTCATTTCCATCTTTCGGAGCCATTATCGTAAGATTAGGTATATGCGACAAAAAAGATAAATCAAATATACCATGATGCGTTTCTCCATCTGCACCAACTATTCCGGCACGGTCTATAGCAAAAATAACATGAGCATTTTGCAAAGCAACATCGTGCAATATTTGGTCATAAGCCCTTTGTAAAAAAGTAGAGTAAACGGCAAACACAGGAACATATCCTTGAGAAGCAAGCCCAGCTGCAAATGTAACCGCATGTGATTCAGCAATTCCAACATCATAAAATCTTGTAGGAAAACGTTTGCTAAAAGTTGAAAGTCCAGTACCAGAGGCCATTGCAGCAGTTATTGCTACAATTTTATCATTTTTTTCTGCTATTTTATAAAGTTCATCACCAAAACATTTTGAATAAGAAGTACCAGTCTTTTCTGGTGTTTTTCCTGTTTCAATATCGAAGTTACTAACTCCATGAAACTTATTTGGATCCATTTCAGCAGGCTTATAGCCTTTTCCTTTTTTAGTTATAACATGAACTAAAACTGGTTTTCTTGCAAGTTTTGCACGATTTAAAATTGTAATTAATTCTTTTACATCATGACCATCAATTGGTCCCAAATAAGAAAAACCAAATTGCTCAAAAAGTACACTGCTAGGAAGCAAAGCATGTTTTAAAAAGTCTTTTAATTTATCTAATATTTTGTAAATATATTTTCCCACAAAAGGTATTAACATTAAAAGTGACTTAATAATTTTTTTAGCATTTCTATAAAATTTGTTTGAACGCAGTTTTGTCAAGTGATTAGCAAGGTTTCCGACGCTAGGCGAGATTGACATTTGATTATCATTTAAAATTACGATTAAATTGGTGTCTTCAATTTGTGCATTATTAAGTCCTTCAAAAGCAAGTCCACCAGTTAATGCACCATCACCAATAACTGCTATTGTATAATTGTTTTTTCCACTTAATTTGTTTGCTGTTGCAACACCGATAGCTGATGATATAGATGTACTGCTATGTCCAGTGTTAAAAATATCATGAATGCTTTCACGTGTTTTTGGAAAGCCACTTAATCCATTTAGTTTTCTAAGTGTGTTAAATTTATTTTTTCTGCCAGTCAAAATTTTGTGAACATAACATTGATGTCCGACATCGAATATTATCTTGTCTTCTGGCGAGTTAAATACGTAGTGTAATGCCATCGTAAGTTCTACTATTCCTAAGTTTGGGGCTAGGTGACCGCCTGTTTTAGAAACGTTTTCGATTAGAAATTTACGTATTTCGCTAGCAAGTGTAGGTAATTTTTTGACTGGCAAAGATTTAAAGTCTTCTAAGTCATTTACGTTATCTAAAAGTTCACTCATTACAAGTCGTTCTTCCTTTCATAAAATATGATATTCATTGTTTGCTACAATGCTTACAAATTATAGCATATTTTAAGGGGGGTGTCAAAATTTGGGTAAGCAGGTGTAAGAATTCGGGCAAGAAGCGAAATAGCAGATGTGGGCACCATGGTCTGAT
>ULTU01099612.1_pt1 | contig 24935 bp, 22 predicted proteins | sample 1957861 | NCBI WGS metagenome assembly ULTU01 (sample SAMEA4835742, study PRJEB28245) | human gut metagenome | biome: gut microbiome; material: fecal sample | place: Denmark | collected 2008
AGGTCAAAAACCGCCTCAGCGAGACGAGCGCCGCAAAGAACATGATGGTCGTGCGCGGAAGCCCGTCGCTTTCGGGCATAAAGGATATCCGCCCGTCGCTGAGCCGGGCCGACCTCGGAGGAAGCCTCAATACCATAGAGCTTTTGAACATCGCACGCGTCTTGCAGTGCGCGCGCCTTGTAAAGGGCTATACGTCCGATGATAAGCTCGGCAAGAGCTGCATCGACCATCTTTTTGCCGCGCTGCACGCTAACAGATTTCTTGAAGAGAAGATCACAGGCTCAATAGTAGGCGAGGACGAGATAGCCGACAGCGCTTCGAGTGAGCTTGCAAACATCCGCCGTAAGATTCGTGCGGCGAGCGCCAGAGTGCGCGACTGCCTGCAAAAAATAATTTCATCTCCGTCCTATGCAAAGGTCCTGCAGGAGCCCATCATAACCATGCGCTCGGATCGCTTTGTCGTTCCCGTAAAGGCCGAGTGCAAGGGCGCCGTCCCCGGTCTTGTGCACGATATTTCGGCATCAGGCGCTACGCTTTTCATCGAGCCCATGGCTGCGGTAAAGGCAAATAACGAGCTGCGCGAGCTCACCGCAAAGGAAAAAACAGAGATAGAGCGCATCCTCTCCGAGCTTTCGGCAGACTGTGCCTCTCACGCCGAGGATATAGCGTCGGACTATTCCTATCTCATAACGCTCGACGGTATTTTTGCCCGCGCCAAGCTTTCGTATAAGCTCAACGGCATAGAGCCGGAGCTCCGGGAAAAGGGAGTCGTGCTGCACCGTGCGCGTCATCCGCTGCTTCCCAAGGACAAGGCCGTGCCCATAAGCCTTGAGCTCGGCGATGATTTCGATACGCTCATTATCACAGGCCCAAATACCGGCGGCAAGACAGTTACGCTCAAGACCATAGGGCTTTTAAACGTTATGGCGCAGTGCGGCCTGCATATCCCGGCCGACGACGGCAGCGGAGTGCCGGTTTACCGCCATGTACTGGCCGATATAGGCGATGAGCAGTCGATAGAGCAGAATCTGTCTACCTTCTCGGCACACATGACGAACATTGTGCATATCCTAAATGAGTGCGACTCGAATTCACTTTTACTGTTTGACGAGCTCGGAGCCGGCACCGATCCGACAGAGGGCGCGGCTCTTGCCATCGCCGTGATCGAGCACGCACGCAAAATGGGCGCGATGGTCGCCGCGACAACGCATTACGCAGAGCTCAAGGTCTATGCCACGAACGAAAACGGCATCCAGAACGCCTCCTGCGAGTTTGATGTTGAAACGCTCAGCCCTACCTACAGGCTGCTCGTCGGTGTCCCCGGCAAGTCAAACGCCTTTGCAATATCCGAACGCCTTGGGCTCAGTAAGGATATAATCGACGACGCAAAGGCGCGTATCGGCGTTCAGAACGAAAGCTTTGAGGCGACTATCGAAAAGCTTGAGCAGACGAGGGCTCTGCTCGAGCGCGACAGAGCGGAAGCGGCAAAAAAACTGCGTGAGGCGGAGGATAATGCAAAAAAAGCGGCGTTTTTGCGCGCCGAGCTCTCCGTCAGGCTCGAAAAAGCCGATGAGAAGGCTCGCCGCGAGGCAGAGCGCATAATAGCCGAAGCCCGCGAGACTGCCGAGAGCACCTTTGCCGAGCTTGACGATATGCGCCGCAGAATAAATGAGGATGAGCAGGCGCAGGAGGTAAACAGCGCCCGAAGCGAGCTCCGGCGCAGACTCAACGAATCTCAGGGCAGGCTCAAGGTCAGGGAGCCGGAAAAGCCGAAGGAGGAAAAAAAGTCCGCGCGCGACGTTCGACCGGGCGATACGGTCGAAATAAAGTCAATGGGCGTAAAGGCCGAGGTGATTGACATTAACCCCGACGGAACGCTCAACCTGCGTGCCGGCATAATGAATGTCAAGCTAAAGCCCGACGAGGTATATCTCATAGAAGGCCACGCGGCAAAGCAGAAGAAGCAAAGCGTAACTCTTGCCGGGAGCTCAGCTCCGCGAGCGGCCGTCAGCCATGAGATAGACCTCAGAGGAATGGAGAGCATCGAGGCTGTCAATGCAGCCGAGCAGTATATCGACAGCGCCGTAATGGGCAAGCTCAAAACCGTGACCATCATCCACGGCAAGGGCACCGGCGCTCTGCGCGCTGCCGTGCAGCAGATGCTCAAGCGCAACAAGGCCGTAAAGAGCTTCAGACTGGGGCGTTTCGGCGAGGGCGAAAGCGGCGTGACAATAGTCGAATTGAAATAAAAGCAATCGATAAATTTTATTAATAATGTGTAAATCTACGAAATAGACAAAAGCAGTTGACCTTTTTTAAATAATTTGCTAAAGTAGGATTAATCTTTTGTGATTAAGAGGAGTGGCGAGAATGGTAACCAAAGAAGTAGTTATTAATAATCAGGTGGGGCTCCACGCAAGACCTGCTACTTTCTTCATTCAGAAGGCTAATGAATTCAAGAGCAGCATTTGGATCGAAAAAGAGGACAGACGCGTCAATGCCAAGAGCCTGCTAGGCGTTCTCTCTTTGGGCATCGTAAAGGGCACTGCTGTCAACCTCATTGCCGACGGTGCCGACGAGGCTACTGCTGTCGATACGCTTTCTGAGCTTATCGCATCCGACTTTACCGAGTGATATTTGAAACGAAGCTAAGGGCGTGTTTTTAACACGCCCTTATTCGCTGTGTACGGAGATTTATATGAAAAAAGAAAACAGGGCAATGCTCGAGATGCTCATGTGCGCCGCTCTTTGGAGCATTGCCGGAATATTCATAAAGCTCATACCGTGGAATTCATTCGTCATATCCGCTCTGCGAAGCCTTTTTGCCGGACTGACGGTGCTTGCATATATACGCATAAAAGACTACAGAATAATCCTGAATCGCCAAACGATAGTCCCCGGACTTCTGCTCGGACTTGTTTACATCGCCTTTGTCGCGGCAAACAAGCTCACGACCGCCGCAAACGCGATCGTTCTGCAGTTTACCGACCCCATATTCATTGTCATATTCTCGGCGCTTTTCTTCGGCCAGCGCTTTAAAAAACGCGATTTCATTGCCGTTATATGCACATTTGCCGGCATTGGAATGTTCTTCCTTGACCAGCTGTCGGAGGGTTATCTTCTCGGCAACTTCGTCGCCATTTTTGCCGGTGCGTGCCTCGGCGGGATGTTCATAGCCATGGGAAAGGCCGAAACACAGGAGCGCTTTTCTGCAATGCTCGTCGGTCAGGCTGTAGCATTCATATTCGGTCTGCCGTTTATTATAACGACAAAGCCGGAGATATCGGCTCTGCCGGTTCTGTATATTATCATACTCGGCGTATTGCAGCTTGGCATACCTTATATCCTCTACGGCAGAGCGGCAGAGCACTGCCCGCCGCTCGCATGCAGCCTCCTCGGCGCAGTGGAGCCGCTTTTAAATCCCGTGTGGGTGCTTATATTTGACGGCGAAAAGCCGGGGCTGTTCGCGCTCATCGGAGGAGTTATAGTAATTGTATCCGTAACGGTCTGGTGCATTGCAGGAAGTAAAGACAGCGAGGGAGCAGATGCGCGAGAAGCTTCTTGAAAAAGCAAATAAGCTGCCCATGCTGCCCGGCGTTTATATCATGCTCGACGAGTCGGGACAGGTCATATACGTCGGTAAGGCAAAAAAGCTCAAAAACCGGGTAACGAGCTATTTTCGCGGCTCTCACCTTCCTAAGGTCGAGGCCATGGTGCAAAAGGTCGCGGACTTCAATGTTATAGTCGTTAATTCGGAGTTTGAGTCGCTCATTCTTGAAAACTCGCTAATTAAGCAGCATCAGCCGCACTATAATATTCTCTTAAAGGACGATAAGGGCTATCCGTTTATAAGACTTGATAAGAAAGCGCCGTATCCGCGATTTATGATCGTCGGCAGTGCGAAAAAGGACGGCGCGGTATACTTCGGCCCCTTCGGCGGCAGAAGCGTTACGCGCAATATAATTGACGCTGCGTCCAAGGCCGTAGGTCTTGCGACATGCTCAAAGCGCTTCCCGCGCGATATCGGCAGGGACAGGCCGTGTCTTAATTACCACATGGGTAATTGCCGCGGCTGGTGCAGGGGAGAGCTTTCGGCTGAAGAGTACCGGCTTGCAGTTGAGCAGGTGTGCCTTATCCTCGGCGGCAAGACGGCGGAGTTAATCGACGAGCTGACGGCGAAGATGCAGGAGGCCTCCGAGCAGCTTCGGTTTGAGGCCGCCGCAGAGCTGCGCGACAGGATACGCGCCATTCAAAGCGTATCAAATAAGCAGAAGGTCATAGCTACGGCATTTTCCGATACCGACGCCGTCGGCTTTGTGCGCGGAGCAAAAAGCTGCTTTGTCGTTTTGCATTTTAACGACGGTTCGCTCACAGGCAAGGACTTTGAGCTCGTGCCGGAGCCGCTTGAGAGCGACGGTGAGGCGGTATCGGCGTACATGCGTCAGTATTACGCTTCACGCGGCGTTATGCCGAAAAACATTCTCCTGCGCGAAATGCCGGAGGATGCCGGTGCTCTAAGCCAAATGCTTGCTCAGATGGCAGGCCGCAGGGTGAGCATCGAAGCGCCTCAGCGAGGCGACAGGCTGCGCCTTGTCGAGCGCGCTGAGATGAACGCCTCCGAGGAAATACTGCGCGCAACTACCGCCCAGCAGCGCAGAACGAATACGCTTCTGTGGCTTCAAAAATCGCTGGAGCTGCCCGAGTACCCGGAGCGTATAGAGGCCTTCGACGTTTCAAACCTCGGCGATACCGGCATTGTGGCCGCAATGACCGTGCATAAGGACGGCAAGCCCTATAAAAAGGACTATCGCAAGTTTAAGATACGCGAGCTTGATATACGCGACGACTATGCAAGCATGTCACAGGCTGTCTATCGCCGCTTTGCGCATTTAAAAAACGGTGACGGCGGCTTCACGGAAATGCCGCAGCTGCTGCTAATTGACGGAGGAATAACTCACGCTGCAGCGGCCGAGCGCTCGCTTGGTGAGCTTGGCATAAGTGTGCCCGTGTTCGGCATGGTAAAGGACGACAGACACAGGACTCGAGCTCTGGTCACAAGCGCGGGACATGAGATATGCATAAACGGCAACCCGGCGGTATTTGCGCTTATCGGCAATATTCAGGAGGAGACGCACCGCTTTGCCATCAAGTATCAGCGCTCACTGCGAAACGTAAGCTTTGGCTCGGAGCTTAACTCTATCCCCGGAGTAGGCAGTGTCAGAAAAAACGAACTGCTGCGCCATTTCAAGACGATCAAGGCGATAAGAGCTGCGAGCATGGACGAGCTCACCGTAGTTGTTCCGAAGAATACGGCCAAAGCGGTTTTTGACCATTATCATAAAAATGAGGACAAGAAATGAGGATAATAAGCGGTATAAAACGCGGAAAAAAGCTCAAAGAACCGGATAATTATGATATTCGCCCGACGACCGACATGGTCAAGGAGGCGATGTTCAATATAATCCAGTTTGATATCGAGGGCAGGAAGGCGCTCGACCTCTTCGCGGGCACCGGTCAGCTCGGCCTCGAGTGTCTCAGCCGCGGCGCAGGAGAAGTGACCTTTGTCGACCAGAGCAGGGAAGCGATAGCCCTCGTAAAGCAGAATATAAAAAGCTGCGGCTTTGAAGCACGCGTCGTGCAGAGCGATTCAATAGCGTTTCTCGAGCGCGGCGCAAAGTTCGATCTGATATTGATAGATCCCCCTTATGCGACAAATCTTATAGATAAAGCGCTGCAAATCATCAATTCCGTTGACATTTTGACGGATAGTGGTATAATTATGTGCGAAAGTGGGCGCGAAAAGCCCATGCCGGAGATGAATATGCCTTACTTTAAGTGTAAGGAGTACAATTACGGCAAAGTTAAGCTTACAACCTACAGCAGGGAGACAAATAAATGAGTCTTGCTATATGCCCCGGCAGCTTTGATCCGATAACGCTCGGCCATCTTGATATAATAAGACGTGCGGCTAATATATTCGATAAGGTCATAGTTTGCATTATGTATAATGCGACAAAAACTAAGCCCATGTTTAAGATAGATGAGCGAGTCGAGATGGTCAAAAAAGTTGTCAGGAGCTACCCGAATATCGAAGTGGACACTTATGACGGGCTGCTAGCCGAATACGCGAAGCGGCTTGACGGTGCGGTATTGGTAAAGGGAATGAGAGCTACATCTGATTTTGAATACGAATTTCAGATGAACCTTATAAATAAGAAAATAAATCCCGCCCTTGAAACAATGTTTCTTGCAGCAAGCGAAAAATATACCTTTCTTAGCTCGTCTGTTGTTCGCGAAATGGCATCGTACGGAGCCGATCTTACGGGATTCGTTCCGCCGGAAATAATGGACGAAATTTCTGAGAAGGCAAAGCTGTGGAGATAGCAGTGAAAATGTGCGCTGCTGATAATCAAAAACTTTGTGTGCGGCATAACCGCATGGAGGATCAATATGAGCGAGAAAAATGTTGAGGTAATGGAGCTTATCGAAACTCTCTACACCATGGTGACAGAAGCCTGGGGCGTTCCTCTCGGAAACGACAAATGCATAGTCGAGCGGGAAAACGTTTTGGAGATATTAAACGAGATCAAAACGCGCATTCCCGTCGAGCTTGCCGAGGCAAAGCGCCTTGTGTCCGCACGCGACGAGTTTATCGGCAACGCCAAGCGCGAGGCGGAGTCTATTCGCAAGAATGCCGAGGATAAGGCACGCGCAATGCTTGAGGAGCAGGAAATAGTGCGCGTTGCAAAGCAGCACAGCGCCGAGCTCGTAAACAATGCAGAGTACAAATCCAAGGAGCTGCGCCGCGTTGCAAACGAGTATGTTGATGAGATACTTCGCCGCACGGAGGAGACCGTGGGCTCCGCGCTCAAGTCCATAAACCAGTCGAGAGCGAGCTTCCGCAGTCTCGCAGGCTCGGCCGCTCCCGCTCAGCCCATAACTCAGGAGGACGACGAGGATACCGAGTGAGAAAGCATATAAACGAATAACATAAAAAATCAGGAGTCCGTAAGGGCTCCTTAGCCTGTCAAAGAACCTCCGTTTTCAGCTGCGAAAACGGAGGTTCTGCTATAAAGCGGTTCTCCCCAAACATTTATTTTAGAGCACCTTTAAGCGCATACTGATGTAAAAGCAGCAGTTCATGCAAACTGCTGCTTTAAAATTTTATATGTTACCAAAATGTTCTTGAATTTTCGCCTGCCGGCATCTATAATCAAAGGTAAAGTGGCGCAAAGTGGTGCAAAGTGCATCGAAAATGCGCGAAAACCGGAGGTGAACGCGTTGACGGGCGAATATAAACACAGTATCGACAGCAAGGGCCGCCTTTTTATTCCGGCAAAGCTGCGCGATGAGCTTGGCGACGTGTTTTATATCACGCTTTCCATGGATGACTGCCTTTCGGTGTACAGCGCCGAGAGCTGGAGGGAGTTTTCCGATAAGGTAAACGCCATGAGCTATGCAAAGCAGCGCAAAATGCGCCCGCTTTTTGCGTATGCGGCAAGGTGCGAGCTTGACAATCAGGGGCGCACGCTTATTCCGGCGCATCTGCGCGAGTATGCTCATCTCGGCAAAGGCGTCGCTGTCATCGGCTGCAATAACCATGCCGAGATATGGGACGAGGAGAGCTGGAGCAGACTGTCCGAAAGCGAGATAACGCCGGAGAATATCGCATCCGTTATGGACGAACTGGAGTTTTGATATGCCAAACGAAGCAAAGCACATATCCGTGCTTTTGAATGAATGTATAGAAAACCTCAACATAAAGCCCGACGGCATATATGTTGACGGGACGCTGGGCCTCGGAGGACACTCTGAGCAGATATTAAAGCGCCTCGACACCGGCAGGCTTATAGGCATCGACCGCGACGAAAGCGCCATCAGGCGTACCGGCGAGCGCCTTGCACAATATGCAGATAAAATGACGCTCGTACACGGAAACTTCTGCGACGTTTCGCAGATACTCGATGAGCTCGGCATAGACGCAGTCGACGGGATGCTTTTTGACCTCGGTGTATCGTCGCCTCAGCTTGATGAGGCCGAGCGCGGCTTTTCGTATATGAACGACGCTCCGCTGGACATGCGCATGGACAATACAAGTGTATTGACGGCATACAACGTCGTAAATGACTGGGACGAGGCCGAGCTTGTGCGCATCCTGCGCGATTTCGGTGAGGAGCGCTACGCACGGCGCATTGCCTCGCGCATAGTCGAGCGCAGAAACGCAAAGCCGATAGAAACGACGCTTGAACTTGTCGATGTGATCCGCTCCGCCATGCCCGCCGCGGCGCTGCGCGAAAAGCAGCACCCGGCAAAGCGCAGCTTTCAGGCGATAAGGATCGCCGTCAACGACGAGCTCGGTGCGGTGGATAAAATGATGAAAACAGCGCCGGACAGATTAAAGCCCGGCGGCAGACTGTGTGTCATTAGCTTCCACTCACTTGAGGACAGAATAGTAAAGACGGGCATAGCCGCAAGGGAAAACGGCTGCACCTGTCCGAGAGAGGCTCCGATATGCGTCTGCGGCTTTAAGCAGACGCTAAGGAGCGTGTACAGAAAGCCGATACTGCCGGATGAGGATGAGCTGAATTTCAATCCGCGTGCGAGAAGCGCAAAGCTCCGCATCGCCGAAAGGGTGTAGTATCTCTTGAAAAGCTCCGGCTGTGAATATCAATACGGCTCAAAGCAAAAAATAAAGCGCGCTGCAGTCTCCGGACTGAGACTGCGAACCGCGGTGCCGACTGCACTGCTGATTATCCTTGCACTCATGAGTGCCGCAATGCTCATTTTCTCACTTTTTACGCGTGCTGAGCTCACGGCGGTAAGCAACGAAAATTTAGAGCTAAGTCATAAGCTCGACTCACTTCTGGAGGAAAACAGGCGGCTGCGCATAGAGTATGAATTCGCTCAGAACCTTGATGAGCTGGAAAAGGACGCAAAGGAGAGGCTCGGGATGCAGAGCTCACTTCAGCGCCGCGAGCAGACAATAGATACAGAGCCCGAGGATAAGGCTGTGGTGATCGATAACGGATAAGCTGCATATTTCACGCGGCAAAAATATAGTATGTACTGATGTATTTTTGCCTGGAAGGAGCAGCTATGCGCAAAACAGAAAGTAAAAAGACAGTAAGCAGCCCGAATCGGACGATGGTGCGCCGCACACTATTTCTCATGGCAGTGTGCGGCATACTTGCATTTGCGGTGCTCGCGGCGAGGCTTTATATTCTGCAGGTGCGCGACCATGACAAGTATGAGGAGCTTGCCATAAGCCAGCAGCTGCGCGAAACCGGAAGCTCCGCCGAGCGCGGAACGATATACGACTGCAACATGAACATCCTCGCAATGAGCGCGAATGTGGACAATGTCTACCTCAGTCCCGCAGAGATCGCCATGTACAAGGAGGACAGGGAGCTCATCGCCGATAAGCTGTCCGAGATACTGGGGCTTGACCGCAATGATATACTCAAAAAGACCGAAAATAACGGCTCGTGGTATGTCACCGTCGCCCGCAAGGTCGAAAAGGAGACGGCCGATAAGGTGCGCGCATTTAAAAATGAATATAAGCTCAAGGGTGTGCGCCTTGAAAGCGATACAAAGAGGTACTACCCCTACTCATCGCTTGCCTGTCATGTCATAGGCTTTGTCGGAACAGATAACTACGGCCTTGACGGAGTCGAGGCGCAGTATGATTCCGCTCTGCGCGGAACGGCCGGTAAGTATATGCGCCTTGCAAACGCCTACGGCACGGATCTGCTCTTCGACCAGTTCGAGGGATATATGGGAGCGGAAGACGGCCTTGATCTTGTGACGACTATCGACCTTACGATACAGCATTATGTTGAGAAGACGCTTTACCAGGCGGTCGAGGACTATGATATCCAAAACGGAGCGGGCGCTATCGCAATGGACGTAAATACCGGAAAGATACTTGCCATGGCATCCATCGGCGGCTATGATCTCAATAATTTTCTGGATGTCGGCGATGAGGCGAAGAGATCCATAGATGAGGCCTCGACTCAGGAGGAAAAGGACCGGCTGCTTGCCGATGCTCAGCGCCTGCAATGGCGCAATAAAACGCTGTCGGATACATATGAGCCGGGCTCTACGTTCAAGATAATAACGCTGTCCATGGCTCTCGAGGAGGGCAGGGTCAGCCTTGATGACAGCTTTTTCTGCGGCGGCAGCGTCAGCGTTCCGGGCAGAACAAATCCTGTGCGCTGCTGGAAAACAACTGGTCACGGCTCACAGAGCCTCACTCAGGCCGTACAGCACTCATGCAACGCAGCGTTTGTGAACATAGGCATGCGCGTCGGTGCGCAGACCTTCTATAAATACTGCGATGCCTTTGGCTTTCTGGAGCTTACGGGCGACAGCTCGCAGCAGCTGACCGCAAAGACCGGTATAGACCTTGGCGGCGAGAGCGGCAGCATATGGTGGAGCGAGGATACATTTTACAGTGAAAAAAACAAATCTCAGCTTGCGGCGGCCTCCTTCGGCCAAACCTTCACCATAACGCCGCTTCAGCTAATTACAGCCGTGAGCGCCTGCGTAAACGGCGGAAACCTCATGCAGCCGTATGTAGTTGAAAGTTTACTGGACTCTGACGGGCAGTCGGTGTATAATCATAAGCCGACAGTTGTGCGCAGAGTCATAAGCGAGGAAACCAGTAAAACCGTGTGCTCTATCTTAGAGCAGGTCGTCGGCGACCCGAACGAGGGCACAGGGCGCAACGCAGCTGTAGCAGGCTACCGTATCGGCGGCAAGACCGGCACGTCCGAAAAGGTAAGCTACGAGGCGCAGACCGGCAAAAAGGAATACATCGTGTCGTTTATCGGCTTTGCTCCGGCCGACGATCCGCAGATTGCGCTTCTCGTTATGCTCGATACTCCGGGCAGCGGTTCGGGAGTTTATGTCTCCGGCGGCCAGATGGCGGCGCCGACTGTCGGCAAAATATTTGCCGATATCCTGCCGTATATGGGCATAGAGCCCGTGTACGACGATACTTCCGAAAAAGCGGATAAAGCCGTGCCGAAGCTTGACGGCATGAGCATTGACGAGGCGAAAAAGACGCTTGCGGACGCAGGCTTTGAGTGCCGCGTCATAGGCTCCGGCGCAACGGTGACGGCTCAGCTGCCGCTTATGGGAACCGTTATTGCCGAGGGCAGCACGGTCATAGCTTATGCCGACGCAAGCCCGTCGGCGGCGCTTGAAATAATGCCGGGCGTAAGAGGACTTAGCTACGCCGAGGCTGTTGAGGAGCTTGGGAAATACGGAGTCTTTGTTCGCAGCAGCAACGTTGTGCAAGACCCTGAAGCTCAAAGGGTGCTCACGCAGAGCGTCAAGGCCGGAGCCGATGTAAAGCACGGAACGGTCGTTGAGGTAACTCTCGTTTCTGACGATGAAAGCATACTCGGACGATACTGAAAGATATGAGGATGATGTACAGATGAAATTGTCACAGCTTATAAAAAATATAGACGTGATAAAGCTTGCCGCTTCCCCTGAATGCGAGATAGGCGGAATAAGCTACGATTCGCGCACGACAAAGCATGGTGATTTATTTGTTGCTATATCAGGCTTTGCTACCGACGGATACAAATACATCCCGTCAGCCGTCCAAAATGGCGCGGCGGTCGTGGTCTGCGACAGAGTGCCGCAGGTTGAGGTGCCGTATGTTCTGGTCGGAGACTGCCGCAGGGCGCTTGCGCTTATAAGCCGCGAATTCTTCGGCGATCCGGCAGGTAAAATGAAGATCATCGGCATCACCGGAACAAACGGAAAAACCACGACGACGTATCTGCTCAAGCATTTGCTGGAAAAGTCGCTCGGCGCGAAGGTCGGCCTTGTCGGAACTAACGGGAATATGATAGGCGACGAGTTTATCCACACCGAGCGTACAACTCCCGAAAGCCTTGAGCTTCAGCAGCTTTTCGCGCAGATGCATGAGGCAGGATGCACTCATGTCGTAATGGAGGTCTCGTCTCACTCACTGGTGCTCAGCCGCGTCGCGGGGATAGACTTTGCCGTCGGCGCGTTTACGAATCTTACGCAGGATCATCTTGATTTCCATCACACCATGCAGGAGTACGCGCACGCCAAGGCGAGGCTGTTCAAGACCTGCCGCGTCGGATGTATAAACATCGACGATGCGTGGGCAGACGCAATGATGAAAAACGCCACGTGCAGGCTCATGACATATTCGGCGGAGGATAAGGATGCATTGCTTACCGCGCATGATATAAAGCTCTCGGCAAAGGGAGTTTCCTTCACAGCCCGTTTTGACGGAGAGAGCGCAGCCGTGAGACTTGCGATACCGGGACGCTTTTCGGTCTATAATGCGCTCAATACCATAGCCGTCGGCCTTGCTCTGGGCATAAGTCTTGCTGACTGCGCAAAGGCGATGGAAACGGCGCACGGCGTAAAGGGCCGCATGGAGCTCGTTCCGACCGACGGAGACTATACCATCGTTATCGACTATGCCCATACGCCGGACGCGCTGGAGAATGCGCTAAAGGCGCTCAGAGCCGATCACGCAGGCCGGCTCGTCGCCCTTTTCGGCTGCGGCGGAGACAGAGACAGGACAAAGCGTCCCATAATGGGAGCAATAGCGGCCGATAACGCAGATTTTGTCATCGTAACGAGCGATAATCCCCGCACGGAGGAGCCGCAGGCGATAATCGATGAGATACTAGCCGGACTTGAGGGAAAGAAAACGGAGCATGTCACGATATGCGACCGCGCCGAGGCAATAAAATGGGCGATTGACAACCACAGGGCAAATGATGTAATATTGCTTGCCGGCAAAGGCCATGAGGACTATCAGGTCGTCGGCCATGAAAAGCATCACATGGATGAACGTGAGATAGTCGCAGAACATATAGAGAAGAGGAGCAAAAAATGACTCTTAAGCTGACCCTTGCGCTGGTTATGGCGTTCATAACCGCGGTCATTGTAGGCAGATTTTATGTGCCCTGGCTCAAAAAAATCAAAGCGGGGCAGGAGATAAAGGAAAACGGACCGACCTGGCATATGTCAAAATCGGGAACGCCTACGATGGGCGGAGTCATCTTCATAAGCGCCTGCACCCTCGTCTGCCTGACGGTAGGCTTTGATTCCATGCGCAGCGGAGATTTTACGCATATATTTGTTTTGCTGTTTGCACTCGTCTTCGGTGCCATCGGCTTTCTTGACGACTGGGAGAAGCTGCGCAAGAAGCAGAACCTCGGCCTGAGCGCCAAGGCAAAATTTCTGCTGCAGCTCGTCGCGGCACTTGTCTTTGTACTGCTGCTGCGCAGGATGGGATATATATCGACGCATCTTTATATCCCGTTCTGGAACACCGAGGTCTATATCCCGGAGGTCATCTATTTTATCCTCGCGGCGTTTATTATTGTCGGAACGGTCAACGCAGTCAATATAACCGACGGTGTCGACGGCCTTGCCAGCGGAACGAGCATCCCCGTATGCCTGTTCTTTGCGGCGGTAAGCTTCCTTTGGGGAGATAAATATATGGCGCTCGGTATCTTCGCCTCGGCGCTTCTCGGCGGTCTTATGGGCTTTCTCGTTTATAACTTCAACCCTGCCAAGGTGTTTATGGGAGACACCGGCTCGCTGTTTCTCGGCGGAGCTATAGCCGCTCTCGCCTTTGCCTACGATATGCCGCTTATCCTGATAACCCTCGGCATAATATATATAATTGAAACGCTTTCCGATATAATTCAGGTAACGTATTTTAAGCTTACCCACGGAAAGCGCGTGTTTAAAATGGCGCCGTTTCATCATCACCTCGAAATGGGAGGATGGACAGGCAAAAAGTGGAAAGAAAAAGAGCTCTTTGCGCTCTTTACTTCCATATCCCTTGTTTTTGCAATTATTTCATTCATAGGAGTATATAATCGTTTCCAGCTCTGATAACGGAGGATGCGCCTATGCAGTACGGCAGTGCCGAGCTCAGGATAAGGGAAGCGAAGGATAAAACCAAGCGCACTGGAATGGATATATCTTTCCTCGCGCTTGTTATGATACTTTTGACTATCGGAGTTACGATGGTGCTGTCGGCAAGCTTTGCCAGGGCGTATTTTGATCCCGGCGGCGTTACCGGAGGAAAGCCTGCATACTATTTCATAAGGCAGCTTATATTTGCCGCGCTGGGAGTTGCGGCGATGATAGTGTGCTCGCGTCTGCCGGTAGGCTTTTATAAGCGCTTTTCCGTGCCTCTTCTTATCGCGGCCATTGTGCTTCTTATGCTGGTTCCCGTAATAGGAACGAATGCAAACGGAGCAAGGCGCTGGATAGGCCTCGGCGCGTTTACGATCCAGCCGTCGGAGATCGCAAAGATCGGCATAATACTGTCCTTTGCATTGATGATATGCGAACGCCGCGGCAGGATGAGAAGCTTTCGCCGCGGCATACTGCCGTTTGCGGCGATCCTTGCCGTAATCGTCGGACTTCTGGTACTTGAGCCGCATTTTTCGGCGTCTATAATTATCGTTGCCATAGGCGGTGTTATGCTGTTTCTGGGCGGTGCGCGCCTGGGCTGGTTCATAGCGGCCGCTGTTGCGGCGGGCGGAGGTATAGCCGTGCTGCTGACGCTGTTCCCATATGCCTCGACCCGAATAACGACATGGCGCGATCCATTTGCCTCCACCTCGGACGAGGGATATCAGATAGTCCAGTCACTGTATTCCATCGGCTCGGGAGGACTTACGGGCCTCGGACTGGGTCAGAGCAGACAGAAATATCTGTACCTGCCTGAGGAGCACAACGATTTTATCTTTTCTGTTGTGTGTGAGGAGCTCGGTTTTATAGGTGCGCTCCTCATACTTACGCTATTTGCGCTTCTTATTATCCGCGGCTATTGGATAGCACTCCACTGTGCCGACAGATACAGCTTTCTGGTCTCAGCCGGAATAACTACGCTTTTGGCCATACAGGTTATACTTAACGTTGCGGTAGTCACCAATCTTGTGCCCTGCACGGGCATTTCTCTCCCGTTTTTCAGCTACGGAGGAACGGCGCTGCTTATGCAGATGGCCGAGATGGGGATAGTGCTCAGCATATCAAGAAATATACCGGCAGGACGTGCGGGAGGATAGAATATGAGAATAATATTTGCCTGCGGAGGCACAGCGGGGCATATAAATCCCGCGCTTGCTGTCGCCGGACGGATAAAGGAGCTCATGCCCGACAGCGAGTTTCTTTTCATCGGTGCTGTCGGTCAAATGGAATCCGACCTTGTCCCCCGTGCGGGCTATAAGATAGAGACCGTTCGCGTCAGGGGACTCAGCCGTGAAAAAACGATCGCAGGATTTTTCCATAACATAAGCGCAGCATGGCATCTTATACTGTCTACGATGAAAGCAAAGCGGATAATAAAGCGCTTTAAGCCCGACGTCGTGGTCGGAACGGGCGGCTATGTGTGCTTTCCCGTGCTCAAGGCCGCGTCAAGACTCGGCATACCGACGGCCGTGCACGAGAGCAACGCAGATCCCGGACTTACGACCCGCATGCTCTCGGGCATTGTCGATACGATAATGCTCGGCTTTGAGGAGAGCCGTAAATACTATAAAAACCCCGAAAAAACTGTTGTTACCGGCACCCCTGTGCGCGGCGAGTTCGGCGAATATTCAAAGAAAACGGCAAAGGCAGAGCTCGGTATACCGATGGATAAGCCGCTGGTCGTTTCCGTATGGGGCTCGCTGGGCGCAGAGAACATGAATGAGGTCATGTGCAGCTTCATTGAGCTTGCCGGCAAAAAGCCCGGATTTATGCTCATCCACTCGGCCGGTGTTGAGGGATATGAGAAGATGGTGACGCATCTGCGTGATACCGTTCCCGACTACGAAAAAAACGGGATGGACGTCAGAGAGTACATATACGATATGCCGCGCGTCATGGCGGCGGCGGATCTTGTGCTATGCCGCGCCGGAGCGTCCACGATATCCGAGCTTACATATATGCACAAGCCCACGATATTCGTGCCCTCTCCGTTTGTCACAAATAACCATCAGTTCAAAAACGCTAAGGTAGTTGAGGATGCCGGCGGAGCACTTATCTTTGAGGAGGGCTGGTTTGAGCCAAAGGAGCTCCTAAAAGCGGTGAAGGATATACTCTCCTCGGACGATAAGATAGAAAAAATGTCTGCTGCTATGGCAAAGCTTGCAAAGCCCGGGGCTACAGATATGATATGCGACAGAATTTTCTCTCTCGTTGAGGAAAACGGCAAATAACAAAAAATCACCTTGCAGCATAGAATGGCGTGATCAAAGTTCTTTCTGCGAGGTTTTTTATGGCAATATGGCATTGTAACGGAGGAAAACGCCTTGAGGGAGCGTGTTTTGTACAGGGGGCAAAGAATGCGGTCCTGCCTATCCTGGCGGCCTCGATCGTGTGCCCGATCGAAACAGACCTGCTGAACGTTCCTCAGCTGAGCGATGTTGACGCTTCACTGAGAATACTTCGCAGCCTCGGCTGCACTGCCCAACAGCAGGAAAATGACGTCTACATAGATTCGCACGCTTTGTATTCAAGCCAGATACCGCATAGCATGATGGAGAGCATGCGCTCATCTGTGCTGTTTATGGGCGCACTCCTGGCTCGATGCGGAGAGGCACGTCTTACGCTGCCGGGCGGCTGCAAGCTCGGCGCACGACCGATCGATATGCACCTTGACGCGATGAAAGCGCTGGGCGCGAAGATAGAGGAGAACGGCTGTGAAATCATCTGCACCGCGCCTAAGCTCACGGGCACTGACATACGACTGCCGTATCCGAGCGTCGGCGCGACGGAAAATGCGATGATAGCAGCGTGTGCAGCGGAAGGTGAAACAGTCATAGTCGGCGCGGCGAGAGAGCCTGAGATCGAGGATCTTCAAGAATATCTGCGCAAGGCCGGAGCGTATATATCCGGCGCCGGAACCGGTACGATAAGAATATCGGGCTTTGAGCCCGAGAGCCATGTCGGGCATCGTATAATCCCCGACAGGATAGCCTCGGCAACATTTTTGTGCGCCGCTGCCGCCACGGGAGGGGATATAGAGCTGCGCGGAGTTGATCTGCGGCAATTTTCGCGCCTTCAGCACTTCCTAAAGCAGTCCGGCTGTGATATAATATCGTCACGCCGAAGCGTGAGACTTATATCCGACGGCAAGCTGAGCTCCGCAGGCCGTGTTTCGACGGGGCCGTACCCCGAGTTTCCGACGGATATGCAGCCGCTTCTTATGGCGGCGCTTTTGAAAGCCGGCGGCAGAACTGATTTTATCGAGAATGTTTTTGACTCGCGCTTTGGCCATGCAAGTGAGCTCAGACGCTTTGGGGCGGATATTTCCGTTGAGGGGCGAAAAGCATCGGTATGGGGCGTGCGCAGTCTCAAGGGCGCCGTTGTGAGCGCAGGCGATCTGCGCGGCGGCGCGGCAATGATAATCGCGGCCCTGGCCGCCGAGGGTGAAAGCCTTATAGTCGACTCGGGACACATAGCCCGCGGCTATGAACATCTTGACCATAAGCTCCGCTATCTCGGAGCGGATATATTTTTGGAGTTATAAAAATGGCAAATGCTAATGATTATTACCGCAAGCGCGAGGATCCTTATAAGCCGAAGCTCACGCGCAATGTGAATCGACCGCTTACGTTTTTTCTTGTTGTCGTTGCGCTGATCTTCATAATGAGTGTGTTCTTCAAGGTCTCACGCATTGAGGTGAAGGGAAACTCTATCTACACTGCCGACGAGGTTATAAAGGCTTCCGGCATTGAAAAGGGCGATAACCTGTTTTTCATAAACGGTATCGCCGCCGGAAGCCGCGTCGCGGTAAAGCTGCCGTATGTGGACTCTGTCCGTATAAATCGCGGTCTGCCGAATCTTGTCATCATCGAAGTCACAGAGAGCAAGGCCGTCGGCTGCGTAAAGGTCGGGGACGAGCTGTGGTCGCTCAGCAGCAGCGGCAAGCTTCTGAGCAATATAAGCCTTGAGGACAGCGCACATATAGCCATTATAAGCGGCATAAGCGTTTCGGATGCGGCGACGGGTGAGTATATAAAGGCCGCCTCCGGCGAGGAGAATAAGCTTGCCTATTTAACGGATATACTCTATCAGGTGCAGGCACGCGGCCTTGTCGGCAAGGTCACGGCTATCGATATGAGCGACGCTGCAAATCCGACGCTTGAGTATGACGGCCGTTTTCTGGTCAAGCTCGGAGCTACAGACAATACCGAATACAAATTCGGAAAGATGCTGTCGGCGGCCTCGCAGCTTTCGGCCGATGATGCCGGAACGCTTGACGTGTCTGAGGGCGACAAGGTTATTTTCAACCCAAATTAATACTTTGTTTACATAGCGGTGTAAAAATCTATTGACCTTGCGGCCAAAAAGTTATAAAATGTTACATATCGCGAAAAACGACTGCGGCGCATGCCGCATCTTCAAATAACAGTACTGGAGGAAACAAAATGGATTTCAAAGCCGAAGTAGGCCCTGAAAATGTTGTAACTATAAAGGTCGTTGGTATCGGCGGTGCCGGTAACAACGTCGTAAATAGAATGGTCAAGTCCGGAACTCAGGGCGTTGAGTTCATAGCAGTCAACACCGATAAACAGGCGCTCGCAGGCTCAAATGCGGATCAGAAAATTCAGATAGGCGAAAAGCTGACCCACGGTCAGGGCGCCGGCTCTGATCCCGAGGTCGGCAAGAAAAGCGCGGAGGAGAGCCGCAACAATATCGCCAAGTCTGTTGAAGAGTCCGATATGGTGTTCATCACCGCCGGTATGGGCGGCGGCACGGGCACGGGAGCCGCTCCCACAGTTGCGGATATCGCACGCGAGGCCGGAATACTCACCGTCGGTGTCGTAACAAAGCCCTTCAAGTTCGAGGGTAAGCGCCGCATGGATCAGGCAAACGAGGGCATTAAGGAGCTGCTCGGCAAGGTCGACTCTCTGCTGATAATCCCCAACGACCGCCTTAAGTATGCGACCGATCAGAAGGTCACTCTCGCGAATGCGTTTGAGATAGCCGACGATGTGCTCCGTCAGGCCGTCACCAGCATTTCCGATCTTATCAAGAACACAGGATTTATAAACCTCGACTTCGCCGATGTCACCTGCATCATGAAGAACGCCGGCTTTGCTCACATGGGCGTCGGCCGCGCAGCAGGCAAGGGCAAGGCGGAGGACGCCGCCCGTATGGCAGTCGCAAGTCCGCTTATGGAGACCTCGATAAACGGCGCACACGGTGTGCTCATTAACATCACCGGCTCCGAGGATATGGGACTTGAGGACGTCGAGGCGGCTGCAAACCTCGTTCAGGAGGCCGCTCATCCTGACGCGAACATCATCTTCGGCGCAACGTTTGATGATTCCATGCAGGACGAGATCCGCGTTACCGTCATAGCCACCGGCTTTGAGGAAGCGCCCACCGCCAAGCAGCCTGCCCAGCAGGCAGCAGCCCCCAAGAAGGCCGAACCCGCATTTGAAAAGCAGCAGGGCATGTTCACCGCGGCAAGCGAAAAGGCAGCCGAGAAGAAGCCCGAGGAGGCCGCAAAGCCCGCCGGCGAGGAAGACCCCTTCGACAGCATCTTTAAGATATTCAACGCAAATAATTAAAAAATCAATAGCAACATAAAAGGCTGAGGAGATGCTCCTTAGCCTTTCAACATGTCAATAGAAAAGAGCTAAGCAGTGCCCCACAAAATACGCCGCACCGCACGGAGAACCCGTGCGGTGCATCTTGCTTCTATCAGATCCTGCTGTTTATCCAGCTCAGGATATCGGCGTAGACCTCCTGATTGTTTATCTCGTTTAGCATCTCGTGGCGGCCGTCCTTGTAGAGCTTAATACTGACATCCTTCATGCCGGCCTTCTTGAAATTCTCATACGCAAGCTTCACGCCCTTGCCGCACTCGCCGACAGGGTCCTTGTCGCCGGACATGAAGTAAACGGGTATATCCTTTTTCATCGCCCTGAGATTATCGACGTTTGTAATGAACTTAACGCCGGTCATCATATCCCTGAACAGGCTGCACGAGGGAATAAAGCCGCACAGCGGATCGGCTATGTACTTGTCAACGGCCTCGGTGTTTCTCGTAAGCCAGTCATACTCCGTGCGCGGGCTATCGTATATCTTGTTGTAGCTTCCAAATGCAAGATTGTTGAGAAACTTGCTGTAGTGATGCGGTCCCTTGAGCGAGGTCACGAGGTTTCCCATGAAAAGACCGCCGTTAACGAGCGCCGCGCCCTGATTGCCCGTGCCGCTGATGATGGCCGCGTCAAACGCGCCGGGATAGCGGATAAGATGTGTGCGCGCCATGAAGCTGCCCATGCTGTGACCGAACAGGATAAACGGAACGCCGGGGTAGGTATGCTTCATCGCAAGACGGAGTATCTCCTCGTCCTTAATGATATAGTCCCAGCCGTTTTTCTCGGCGAAAAAACCCTTCTGCTCGGGCTTTTCAATGCTTTTGCCGTGACCGAGATGGTCTGTGCCGAGGGCGACAAAGCCGTTGGACGCCAAAAAGGACATGAAATCATCATATCTGTTGATGTACTCGGCAATGCCGTGCATTATCTGAACGACGCCTCTGATATCTCCGTCTGGAACGCAGCGGCGGACATGGATGCGGTTCTTGCCGGTGCTTGAATTAAAATAAAAATCATTGAAACTAGGCATGGAAAATCCCCTCCGTATATGTTATTATTAAATTATAGCATAATTGCGGCAAATTGCAACGAAATCAGCAGAATGAGTATGGAGGTAGGCTAATGAACGGTTATGTTGTCGCGCTCGATCAGGGAACGACGAGCTCGCGAGCCATAGTTTTTGACGCAAAGGGTAGGCCTGTCACGATAGCGCAGTACCCTTTCCCACAGATTTACCCCAAGCCCGGCTGGGTCGAGCACGACCCCATGGTCATATTGGAGACTCAGCTTCGCGCCTTTGCAGAGGCCTTTGAAAAAAGCGGGCTTTCACCGACCGACATAGCCGGTATAGGCATAACAAATCAGCGCGAGACGGCAATCGTCTGGGACAAGAATACCGGAAAGCCCGTATATAACGCCATCGTCTGGCAGTGCAGAAGAACAGCACCGATCTGCGATGAACTCGAGGCAGAGGGCATCGGTGATTACGTCCGCGATAAGACCGGACTTCTCATCGACGCGTACTTTTCCGGCACGAAGATCAAGTGGATACTCGATAATGTAGACGGTGCACGCGAAAAGGCCGAGCGCGGCGAGCTGCTGTTCGGAAACGTAGACTCCTGGCTCATATGGAATCTTACCGGCGGCAAGGCGCATGTGTCCGATTACTCAAACTGCTCACGCACGATGCTGTTTGACATAAACGAGCTCAAGTGGGACGAAACGCTGTGTGGCAGGCTCGGTATACCCATGTCCATGCTCCCGACGCCTGTACCGTCGTCAATGATCTACGGCAAGGTAGCACCCGGAATAACGGGGCTTGAAATGCTTGCGGGAATTCCTGTGTGCGGCTCAGCCGGAGATCAGGCAGCGGCGCTCATAGGCCAGGGCTGTATTGAAAAGGGTCAGGCGAAGAATACATACGGAACAGGCTGCTTCACGCTTCTGAACACGGGCGAGCAGTCCGTGCGCAGCGCAAGCGGACTTGTTACGAGCGTCGCGTGGTCAATAGGCGGCAAAACGACATACGCCCTTGAGGGCAGCGTATTTAACGCCGGAAGCTCCATTCAGTGGCTTCGCGACGAGGTCGGCCTTTTAAACACGAGCTCCGAGTGCGAGGCGCTTGCGACCTCCGTGGCCGACAACGGCGGCGTGTACCTCGTCTCGGCCTTTACGGGTCTCGGAGCACCGCGCTGGGATATGTACGCCCGCGGAGCTATCGTCGGCCTTACCCGCGGCTCTACAAAGGCACATATCGTCCGTGCCGCGCTTGAGGGCATAACCTATCAGGTCAAGGACCTGCTCGACGCGATGGAGCAGGATGCGGGAGAGCCACTGAGCGTTCTGCGAGTAGACGGCGGAGCATCGGTCAATAATTTTATGATGCAGTTCCAGTCGGATATTCTCCGCAAGCCGATCGACCGCCCCAAGATGGTCGAGACCACGGCCTTCGGCGCGGCGTTCCTCGCCGGTCTTGCAGTCGGCGTGTGGAGCGATATAAGGGATATCGCTGATATCCGCGAGTCGGACAGAGTGTTTACTCCGCAGATGTTCGAGGGCGAGGCGCAGGCACTGTATAAGAATTGGCTGCGTGCAGTTGAAAGAGCGGCAAAGTGGGAAGAATAATGGAACAGGTATTGGTTGTACAGCGAGAAAAAATCGAGCAGTATATATCCGGCCGCAACGGTCTTATAACAGAACGCACTGGGGAGCTTTTTGATATCATCAAAAAGGAGCATGAGTTTATGCTGCGCCCCGAGGCCGAGGAGCGCCCGGACTTCAAGCAGATCATACCCTATGTGATCCTTCGCCGCGGCAATGAGATTTTTGTGACCCGCAGGCTCAATAAGGGCGGCGAGTCGCGCCTTCACGGCAAAATATCCATCGGCATCGGCGGTCACATCAATCCGGTTGACGAGCAGGGAGACCTGCTCATGCGCGGCCTCTGGCGCGAAATACATGAGGAGGTCGAGCTGGATACTCACGGCGAGCTCACGCCCTGCGGTTTTATAAACGACGACTCCAACGCCGTCGGAAGCGTCCACCTCGGCGCATGCTTTACTTTGCCCGTCGAGGGAGAGGTTTCCGTCAAGGAGACGGAAAAGCTCGAGGGCCTGTGGATGACAAAGCGTGAGCTGCAAGAGAATTTTGACAGTATGGAGACATGGACGCAGATAGCCCTGGAGGTGCTGTAATGAGAATATTCAAACCGGCCGACATCCTTTTGCCCATCGGAGATATGCACCGCTGGAGCGTTGTCGCCTGCGATCAGTTCACGTCGGAGCCCGAATACTGGCAGCAGGTGCGAGCCATAGTCGGCGATGCGCCGTCTACGCTCAATATGATACTGCCGGAGGCTGAGCTCAGCACGAAGGATCCGGAGACGGAGAGCGTAAAAATTAACACCACAATGCAGCGATATCTCAACACCGGTGTTTTCAAAGCATATCCCGACAGCTACATCTATCTTGAGCGCACACTCAAAAACGGCGCAGTACGCCGCGGAATAGTGGGTATGTTCGACCTCGAAGCCTATGAATGGGCAGAAGGTACTCACAGCCCCATCCGCGCGACCGAGCACACGGTTGAGGACAGGCTCCCGCCGCGCGTGAAGATACGTCGAAATGCACCGCTTGAGATGCCGCATATCATGATATTCATGGACGATCCCGACAATATAGTCTTTTCCTCTGTAACAAAAGGGGAGAGGGTATACGATTTTGAGCTCATGCAGGATGGTGGCAGCATCGTCGGATGGCTTGTTAAGGATAACGATAAGCTCGCAAGGGCGGCTGAGAAGCTTGGCGAGGAGGATGTTCTGCGCCGCAAATACGCAACTGCGGATAATGCAATAGTCTTTGCCATGGGCGACGGGAACCACAGCCTTGCCGCGGCAAAGCTCCACTGGGAGGAGGTCAAAAAGACCCTCCCCGAGGCAGAACGTGAGAGTGCCCCGGCTCGCTATGCGCTCGCCGAGCTTGTTAATATCCACGATGCGTCAATAAGCTTTGAACCCATACACAAGGTCATTTTCGACACTGACCCGGTTGACTTTTTCGCCGAGGCAAAAGCATTTTTCACCGAGAATGAGGGTGAGGGCAGGAGTATTGACCTTGTGACCGGCGAGGGTATCGAGCGCTTTAATATATCCGGTCTCACTATAGGCCAGCTTATCGGCAGGTGCGAGGATTTCTGCAAGGCGTACACCGAGCGTCACGGCGGATATATTGACTACATCCACGGCGACTGCGAGTGCGTCGAAATGGCTCAGCGCTTTGGCTGCGCGGGCATACTTCTGCCGCGCATGGAAAAGTCGGAGCTGTTCGGCTCGGTCATGAAAAGCGGACCGTTTCCGAAAAAAAGCTTTTCCATCGGCCACGGCAACGATAAGCGCTATTATCTCGAGTGCCGTAAGATACAGTGATTCAATTTATCCTTGTCATGAACGTGAGTTTGTGGTAAAATAATTGCCGTTAATTCGCAATAATACTATTAGAGGAGCTGTTTTATATGTCCGGACATTCCAAATGGCATAATATACAGAAAACCAAGGGCGCGGCTGACGCAAAGCGCGCTCAGGCGTTTACTAAGATCGCCCGTGAAATGATCGTCGCCGTCAAGGAAGGCGGCAGCGGCGACCCGAATAACAACTCGCGCCTTGCAGCGGTCATAACCAAGGCAAAGGCGGCGAATATGCCCAACGATAACATAAAGCGCACCATAGATAAAGCGCTGGGTGCAGGCAACACCGATAACTACGAGAAGATCGTTTACGAAGGCTACGGTCCCTCCGGCGTCGCCGTCATAGTTGAGACAATGACAGATAACCGCAACCGCACGGCAGGCGAGATACGCCACTATTTCGACAAGTACGGCGGAAACCTCGGCGCTGCCAACTGCGTTTCCTGGTCATTTGATAAAAAGGGCGTTATCGTTATCGACAATGAGGACGAAGAGCTCGACGAGGACGAGGTGATGATGGAGGTACTGGACTGCGGCGCGGATGATTTCGAGCCCGACGGTGAGACCTTTATCGTCTACACCGCTCCCGACGATGTAGCCCCCGTTGCGGATAAGATCACCGCCGCAGGCTATAAGCTCCTTTCGGCGCAGGTCGAAATGCTGCCCCAGAACGGCTACATAAAGCTCACGAATGAGGACGATATCAAGAATATGCAGAAAATGCTCGATATGTTCGAGGATAACGACGATGTTCAGAACGTCTGGCACAACTGGGAAGAGTAAGCAAAATAAGGGCAATACTCTCTGACAAGCTAAAAATACAGAGGCAAGCGTTTGCTTGCCTCTGTATTT
>ULTU01088504.1_pt1 | contig 24761 bp, 17 predicted proteins | sample 1957861 | NCBI WGS metagenome assembly ULTU01 (sample SAMEA4835742, study PRJEB28245) | human gut metagenome | biome: gut microbiome; material: fecal sample | place: Denmark | collected 2008
GAACTGATGACGACTGTGCTGGATGACCTGTTCATCAATTACTGTATATTCAAATATCTCGATCAGATTGAGGAGATTCGGTTGAGAGAAATGTCAAATATGACGCCTGTCATTGAGTATGTTGTCAATAACATCTCCGAGAAGGATATTCGTGCATACATGAATACGCGTCGGATTAATACGGAAAAGTATGAAAAGTATTGTCAGGATATTCTGTTCAATCCGGATGTTATGGTAACACAGAAGTTCTATCTTTCTGACGATGAGAATGTGAAAGAACGCAGAGGAGATTTCCCAACATTTGATGTGGTAAATCTGATGATGAGACTTGCAACAAATATTGTTTGTAAATCTGATATATATATCATTATTGGGATATACCTCACGATGTCTTTTGCAATTGCAGATATCACCAATCAGAATATTGATGGTAGTCCTTGCGCAATCTACGTTCGTGATGTGTTATCCAAAATCTAATGATAAGGTGGGAATGTAATGAACGAGGAAAAGAAAGCTGTGGAAGTTGTGGAGGCTTCTGCGGAGGAAAACACCACAAATCAACAGACGCCGAGTAGAGTTACCCGGCGTCGTGGTGTGATGAATGATGCTGCAGAAATTAATAAACGCATTCAGGAAATCAAACCGTTGTCGTTGTTCGGTGCTTCGGCAATGGTATTCCCGGATAAGATCAGTACAGTTCGTAGTGGTATGGCAGTAAAACATACATCGCAGCGTGTTGTACTGAATAATCCCGAGTTTCCGAGAATGTATACAGGTGCAGAAAACAATTTCGGTGATCGGTCATCATGGAATGTTGTCGCTAAAGACGATTATGAACTGATGAAGGCGTTCAAGAAATTCAAGGATGCACCATGTTCTCCGGTTGCTTACATCTTCCGGAATTGCCGTACCGGAAAGTACAAATGTGAAGTGGTAAAGCCCGTACATAATCTGACGGAAAAGTATGGGTTTACCATGACGAATAACCTAACGGGATATATGGAAGGTGACATCATCCCGAAGGGTACACCAATTTCACAATCATCTTCTTATGTTGACGGAAACTATTGTGCCGGCAGAAACATTCGTTTCGCATATGCAATTCTTCCCGAGCTGACGGAAGATGCATTGGTAATATCCGACCGCGCAGCAAAAGAGTTGGAATACAACTTAGTTGATATCGTGGAAGTCAAGGTTGGAAGAAACGCATTTCTGTTGAATAATTACGGTACGGATGGATTGTATAAACCATTCCCGGATGTTGGTGAGGAAATCAAGAACGATATTCTCTGTTCCATTCGAGAGAATTCCTATCTGTCTTCCGTACGTGAAGCTTCTATCCCACATATCAACGATACGAAATACTATTCTCGTGGACGTGTTGTGGATATCGACATCTTCTCAAATGTGGATGTGGAGAATGATCAGTTCAATTACTATGCAAAAGAGATTCGTCAGTGGTATTCTGATATTTACACATACATATCCACAATCGTTGCGGATAAATCCCAGGATGATACAACTTTGCTTGATATCTATCATCAGGCGGAGAAGTATCTGAATTCATCAACATGGGTAACGAAGGAATATATCGCGGATACCATCATCCGATTTACCGTATTACAACCGAAACCGATTCATGTCGGACAGAAGGTTGTAGGTCGTTACGGAAACAAATCGGTTATTGCCAAGATTATTCCTGAACATCTTATGCCCAAGACGGATGATGGTAGACCCATTCATATGTTGGCGAATGCATTGGCTGTTCCGAACAGAATCATCGCATTTGCAACATATGAATCTACCATGACATTCATGATGGAACGGATGCATCAACATATTCAACAGATGGAACGTGATGGTTCTTCAAAGGATGATATCATCCAGATTGTTTCCGAATTCGTTTCGTTATTCAATCCGGATGAAGGTTCTGATATTGCGAGATTGTACCAAGAGAACCCAGATGTTGTGTATGAGGATATCATGAAGAATGGTATCTACATTCAGATTATTCCGTTAAACGAGAAATGTGTTCGTGATGCACTGTTGGAAGCTTATGAGAAATATCCAGATATCATGAAACGGTATAAGATATACGATAAGCTTCGTCATAGAACTGTGCAGATTCCTGGCGAGCATGCGGTTGGATATCAGTATACCTGGGTGCTGAAACAGGAAGCTTCGAAATGTTTGTCTACCATTTCAACAGGCAGAACCACACTCTACGATCTTCCTGTCAAGACCAGACAGTACAACAAGAACAGACGGCATTATTCAGATAACCCGATTAAATTTGGCGAATATGACACATACAACTTCCTCGCAGGTGTTGGTGTGAAGGACTTTGCAAAGTTGACAACTTATTTCCGTGGCTCGCAGTATGAGGAAAACTCTGTACTCATGAGTCAGCTCAACAATAAGAAGATCGATCTGACGAAGTACAATCAATTCCCACAACTCGATAATCTGAAGAATGTTCTAAAGCTATTGGGTATCAAACTCAGACCTGATATCTTCGGATATAATACTATCGGAAACGTTGATGAAAAGATGGACATCATGATCAATAATGTGAGCGTAAATATTTCCGTTCCGGAATTACGTTATGTGCTGATCATGCATTCATACTACATGCAGTATGCTGAATACATGAAAGGTACTGTTGACATGATAGATTTCTTCAACAAGATGAGTGAAACAAACGTATTCGAAGGATTGAGTTCTGAGTATATAAATTCAATATACAGTCTATTCTCGGAGTTACTGCCTATACTTCAGCAATTGAAGCAATATCAATAATCATCACATTTCTCATAACTGTAAAGAATATATCGGGGCGTAATGCCCCGATATATTTTCTTTCTTTTTTGTAAAAATAATAATTGTAATAGATGTACCCATACGTAATGCATTGAAGTATATCTCAGGATATACCATAATGCATATTTGAGTAATAACCGGATACTCGGTTGCGGATACGTATGTTATGTTTTGATTAAACTGTAAAAGGTTTGATCAGAGCGTTTAAGTTTTCTTGGGTATTCAGCTTTTCGAGGACTGGGGAGTCGCAGGGTTTACCGAATACCATCTCGAAAATTATCGCACACCTTTCGGCAATGGATAATGATTCAAGTTTCATCGTTTTCACCTCCCGAAAGATATTTCCGGTTATTACTCTCATTCTAATGATATATAATAAACAGAGCCCCGGCATCGCCGGGGCTATTCTTTTATCTGTTTCATTCTCAATAATCAAACATTTGCTATAAGTTATGATATACTGATCAGAAAGGAGAATGAACGTGTCAAACATCATAAATATAGAAGGAAAGTATTATGATTTCGGAACAAAGAACTCATCATTTCTACTAACGGCACAAGAATTGAAGTCTGTCGGAATCAAACATTTCTACTTCATGTTGGAAGTAAAATTCCCGAATCTGGGTGTGCAAGATATAGATCCATATGATCCAAATATCAGCGCAGAAGATATTGGTAAACTCGTTGTGGAATGTAAAGCAAACCCGTGGTTCTTTTTTCGTGAGGTTGGTCGTGTTCCTGTACGTGGTGCCGGATCTTTTCCTTTTGCATTAACACGTGCATCTGCCGCAGCAATATGGTGCTATATGCATAGTATCGATTTCCTATTGTGCCAACCACGTCAGACTTGGAAGTCTACAACATTAACAGAAATCTCCACATACAATTTCATATTTGAATTTCAGAATGCCACAATTCCGTACATGCATATTCGTCAGGATAGATGTCTAGAGAATGCGGAAATGTTACGAGACTATATTTGTGCATTACCTCCGTACTTTAACCCATGGAAAGGGAAAACCAAATTGCCTGGTTTGAAATCTCTTAAATATGAAGAACACAAAATGTCTGTTGCTATTTTATCATCAGCTGATTCTCCAGTAAAGGCAAAAGATAAAATGCGTGGTATGACGCTGTTTACTTGCTTCATCGACGAGTGGGAGTATATCCCATATATCTCAAATGTTCTGGAAGGTGCAACACCTGCGATCATCTCCGGTCGTGAAACGATGAAGAAAACAGGCGGAAGATCATGCATGATGCTTGCTTCTACACCAGGAGATCTAGAAACATCAACTGGTAAGGAAGCACAAAGAATGATTGACCGCACGCCTTTATTCTCGGAACAGTTATATGATTTTACACAAGAAGAGTTGAAGAACTATTTTGATGGTGTAACCCATCCAGATGAACATGGTAATCCGGTACAGATCACCATGCTGTATATCGAATTTAATTATAAACAACTCCGCAAGGATGAGAAATGGTTACGCGAACAGTATAACGAAGCACTCCGTTTGGATAAGCTTGCTGAGTATCGTCGAGGTGTGTTGTTACAACGTTTCCGCGGTTCCGATACTGCATTATTCCGACAGGAAGATATTGATTATCTTGTTCAAAACTGTAGAGAACCGGATTATGATATTTTCATTATGAAGAAATACCATTTGTTTGTATATAAACATAAAATCGATCACGTAGATTTGACATCCGAGTATCCGTACTTTGATGTATCGATTCCATATCTAATTGGTGTGGATCCTTCCAGTGGTTCAAATGGAGATAATACTGCAATTTGTATTATTCATCCATATACATTGGAAGTGTGCGGAGAATTGTTGTCTCCTTATCTCGGCCTGTTGGATTTGTTTCGAGTACTCACACAACTCGCAATCATGATTCCAAAAGGTGTATTCTGTGTAGAAACAAATAACGTTGGTAAGGTCATCACTGAGTTTGTACAAGAATCCCATCTAGAGCATCGGTTCTATCATGATCCGAAGTTGGATATCACCAAGAATGCGATAACATTGGATCACCGCGAACCTTCCGTTCAGACAAAGTCAGAGTTGCGTGGTTATATTGGCACGTTCACAACCGCAAAAGTTCGAGATAGTATGTTCGAACTTTTATTCCGTCATATTAAAGATTACCGTCATCTGTTATTGGCAAAGTATTTGGTAAAGGATATTCAGAACCTTGTTCGTTCTAAGTCTGGTAAGATTCAGGCCGATGATGGTGAACACGATGACATGGTTATGGCATATCTGCATGCTATCTATGTTCATTATTACGGATATAATCTGAATAGATTCGGGGTTGACAAACGTTTATGTACGTTTGAAAAAGCAAACGATATTATTGAAGATTATGAACAGGCAGTCGCTGATAATACTGTGGACAATCTCGTTCCGTACGGATTCAAAACCATGTACGAAGAACAATGTCTGCAGGATAAGATAGCTGCCGCACAAGACACTGATGTTGACATCTATGGGTATAAAAAGAGTCAATACAATCAAGGTTATAACACCAGACGCGCGACAGAAGATGATGGCGTAACATATTCGGATGTACAATTCTTCAGAGAACTGAACAGTCACATTTATTAACATGAAACATCGGGGCTTATGCCCCGATGTTCATTTGTTTAAAATCGTATATTTGGTAATTTCTTGATGTCTGATTTCACACCCGGGAAGTATGGTATTACGATACGACGTTTTCTTCCCCAGTTTTCAATAACCTTTGCGTATTTGACATGATCACAGATATCGACGTAATAACAATCATAACCACGGTCTCTCAATCTACCACAAATTTGTTCTGTGATGATTGGTGATGCATACTGGTCAAAATTGATTACTGCAATAAGATTCTGCAAGTCGACACCTGTACCCATGGACATAGATGTGGATATGATGATATCACTTTCCATCGCAACTGCACGTTCAGACATTGACATTGTTCCGTCCACAGTTCCTACTTTCAGATTCTTGAAATAAGGATCTTGTTTCACAGCTTGTTCAACAAGCTTGATTGCTTCACGTAATGGAACAAGAACCAGAATACGTTTATCTGAATTAACCAGATCTTTTGTTCGTTTCATCACAGTCAATATGTTTTTGATGAATGGTTTTCCTCCATTATACGCCAAAAGCATATTGTAATATGTTGCACGAACAAGACCCTTTGAGCCATATCTGAAATATTTCTGACATAATGCAGCGGAAGGATAATACCAAATATCTTGCAAACATACTGTCACATATTGTTTCTGGTATTCTTCATACAGACCATTACCAATGAATCTATCTGCGTCTTTTAATGCACGATTTAAGATACGATCCTCTGAAGCATCCGAACGTCCAAGTGTTGCAGACATGTACCAATTTCGTTCGATATTACAAATTGCATCAAACTTCAGTACGCCTTTCAGATGGAGATGTGCTTCGTCTATGATCTTAATTCCGAACCTGGACTTTTCCAGTGTCTTATGTAGTCCATACCAGTCTTCACGCATACAATTCTCCAAGGAAGAGATTGTCACAACACAGAATGTTTTTGTTGGTGCATCATAAATATTCGTGGCGATATCCTTTTTGTCAATGCCAAGTTCAATAAGATTGTCAATCCATTGATTCTTAAGCAGTTTTGTTGGTGCAACAATCAGAGGTTTCTGACCAATCTTACTAATCGCATATAATGCCATGAACGTGTTATGTGTTACGATATAATCTTCTGTCAGATACAGATGTTCAGGATTATCAACCATGATACATCTGCATTTCTCTCGATGAGAAAATCGAATATCTCGAATCTGTAATCCTTCTTCACAATTCCAATGTACATGATTCGGAGATAGCTTCACTTCTCTTTTCATAGATGGTATGGTGAACACATGTTGCTTCATGGAATTGGGGATATGGAATATCACACCATACTTAGGAGTATCAGTTCTCAGTTCGGTTAACTTACCACTATATCCGAATGAATAAAGCAGTTGCAATATCTGATCGCATAATTGCGTGAATGGGGATACATACATGATCCGATAACGTCTATCCGTATATGCCAAAGACCCATTCGCATCCATTAAACCCTGTAACAGTTTCAATCTGGATTCTGTATCATTTATCATGAACACATCCGGAATTCTGTGGGAATCAACACAAGACGCAAAACCTTTGAAGAAATCCTTTGTATACACGGGACTACCATCCTGATGATAGAACGTATATGCATTGATCAATGGATTATGTTCTGATGGTTCAGCTGTTGTTTTAAACCCACAGATATCCGCAATCTTATCCGGCAATTCATCATAAACCGATGATATGGTAAGGATCTCATTCTGTAAATATTCAGAACCGATAAAACATCCGAACACCCAAGGATCAATTGGTGTTTCCTGTTTCGGATATGCAACAGGTTGACATGTCGGGATATAATACTTGTGACGAACATAGTTGAAATTCTGTAACATGTCTTTCAACATGACAGTTTTCCAAGCTCCATGTTTACGTGTCTTTACCGTCCACAAATGTTCAGCACCGCAATATGCGGTTCTTCCATCTTGAAAGGTAACCTGATAAACATCCTTCTCTCCCTGTTCGAATATCTGAAGAATCTTTGTGAGACGTCCAGATCTATCGAATACATAATCACCAACTTGCAAATCACCCATCAACGTATAACCTTGTGGTGTTGGTGTTGGGATCTTTCGAGAGTATGGTTCTTCCTTACCTGTACCTGGTTTAGCTTCTACCGTAACTTTCGGTGCACAAGACGGATCTGTCAGTTTCTTAATACAATCCCGCTGTAGATCCGATCTCGGTTCACGATTACTCTCGACTTTTATTGGAGCACCAATCGGTGGTTTTATTGTTTCCGCTTTCCGATTCAGTTCATCAATCACGGGATTGTTTTTAATAGACAACAATCCCGATGTGATGTAGATGACATCCTTATCTTTAAAGATGAATTTATTGTCCGGATCGTTTCCAGAATAGATGAAGAATTCACGAACTGGATTACTGAGTGAGAAATACTGTAAGCATACACGTTTCACTTCATCGGTAGGCTCATGAATGATGACACCTGTCGTTGTACGTTCAACTTTCATGATTAGATTTCCTCACCTTCTGTGGATTCATCCAGTATATTCTTATTATCCGAAGATTTATTCAATGCATTCTTATTTGCATTATTCCGTGCTTGATTTGCCAATTCATCAAACCGTTCAACATCGATCGGAGGAATAAATTCGGAAATCAGAAGCTTTCGGAATTCCCGAACAACTTCAGAGGATTGTCCGTTCTCCGATTCTTTGGTTTCTTCAGCGGTCAAGAATGTTGGTATTGCGATTTCCATGATTGCGTTGAAGTTCTGTAACATTTCTGACGTAATGTTCAGATGCTTTGCGGCTGGCATTCTGAATGCAAATCGTAAGTCTTTTAATATTTCTGGATCGATATCTGTTTCCCAACGAAGAATTCTACGGTACAGCTTTGTGATTCCGTCATTCAATTCAATCTTACATGAAGCAACAAACGTATTCAACATCGTGTTGGAAAGTTCGACCTCTTTTGCGAATTCCATCTCAGACATTCCGCCTTTGATCATCGCAGAAGGAACGGGCTGTGCATCGATTGCTTCGTGTTTTAACATATCCAAGAATTCCGGACTTAACGGAGATTCTGCGGCATCGATTTTATCAACTGATATGGGTGGTTGGTCATTCGCGCCAAGTGGCATAATCAATTCTGATCCACCACTTACTTTTGTCATGGAAGAACGATAATTGAATATATCATTTGCCGTAATACGACGAGCTGCAAACTTCCGCATTGTTTCCTGAACTAATCCGCGGTAATTCTTATCAATACCCGACATCCGCAGATTATAAACGCGAACTGTTGAGTTATTAATCTGGAATAGAATCGTATACAGCTTAAGGAACATGTACATTCTTGCCGTAACAAGTCCGGGTTCGAGCATGGAATGTCCTTTACCAGCACCATCTGTATTGATGGTTGTACGAATAACACATTCTGCAGGAATGAAGATGAATCTCAGCATGGATTCGTTGAACTTGTGTGCCTGTAACACCGCAACAATCTGTTGATGAATTGAAGTATTATCACGCATGAACTTCAGATCGAAGTTGTTGATAATCTTAGAAGCCAGTTTTTCACAAAGCATTTTATCCGGAGACATGGAATCATATCCAACCGATGGAGATCTTAATGTATAACCGGACAACCCAGAGTTCTTTCTTTGTCCAGCTGAATCTGGATTTGTCATATCGGAAATATAATAGTATCCGATAACATTTCGATCAATCATCAGCGGAATCAACTTTGTTTCTGGTAATACACGCAAATAGATTCCGTGAACATGCTCAAATTCTTTTCCAACAGAACCACCGTTCTCGTGCATAACTTCTTCGAATATGTTGTTGAATTCTTGAATAACTCCTGGGGTATCTTTGTATTTTTCTTCGTATGCGCATTTCAAATCATGCGCACTTTCTTCCACAACTGGAAGTGCAATGTTTCCGTAAACAAATCGAATGTTATCTGTAATGGCTCTTAAAGATTCATCTATTTCTTCATCCTCTTTTTGTCGAACCTTTATACCATTGGATGTGTCGTGATAACCAGGATGGATTTCCATAATCTCCGCTTCTGTAAATACAGAAACCGGTTTACCATTTTCATCTTTCATCGCATCTGTCAATGATACTTCGACAGCGCTTTCTCCATACCCATATCCGGATAAAGAGGTTGTCGTATCGAACATGCTTGCAACAGAACTCTTCTTATTTTGAGACGCTGAATCCTGTCTGTATTTATAAAGATCCTCAAATACTTTCGCATATGGAATTGCGTAAACAGAACCTTCTCCATATTCGAGTGTATTTGTGACGATATGGTTCTTGATGATATTATGCAAACCTAACCGATCTTCACAGTCTTCAATCTTCGACATAATATTCAATGTCTCAGCTTCATCCTGGTTCGTCTTATCAAATTTGATTGTTCGTGCAAGTTTACCATCCACAATATCAGATTCACAAATAGAATCTCTTGCAATTTGAACTGCACGAAACCATTCAGGGATTTGTGAAATTAGAAGATCGATGTCTTGCTTTAATGCGATATTCGCAATTGTATTAACCGGAAGAAACGCAGCATCCTGAAGTTCACCAGGCATGTCAGTAAGTGTTGTATCCTCACCAAGCTTACCAAACTTCATGGTTGCAAGCTTTTCTACAAAACTCAAATCTGTACGAAGATTGTATTCTGATAGGATGGATGAGATGGTATCTACAATATGATCCTGTTTCTTCTTTGAAGAATCAACACCAACGATATCATCCATCAAACCATCGATTATACCGTTTCTACCAGTGTTGTTGTTCTGGTCTGCCATGATATCATACCTCCTTCTTTATATAGTAACGATCAAATGATCGTGTGTAATTTCATTATGATATTTCCGCAACATTTCTGGATTTTCCACCACCACTGAAACCTACAGTGGAATCAGCTGTTAGTGCGTCTGTGTTCTGGTTGTTTGTGATGACAAAATCCGTGGTAACTTGATGATTCACGAGAGCTGATGTATCTGGTGTAATATCGTTTGTTTGATCAATCAAATCACTTGCTTTCGAAATAGTCTCTTCAACTGGAGCAACAGAACCGGGGTCAAGTGTAACATTTGTAGAAGCTGTCTCCATAGATGTACCAATAATACCACTTGTTTCGGTTTTGTAGTTCGTAATGTTGAGATTCATCTTCTTGTTCACTTCTGTATCATTAATAGACATGAATCGCAAATACGGATGTGAAGTCGTTTTCTTCGTAACAGAATCTTCTTGGTCTTGCATAACAATATACGGAGAACCAGTAAACATACCAGCTGCACCAATGTATTGTTTCATGACAAGATGGTTTGGATCATCACGAACCAGGAACGGTAATGACTGTTCAACTGCTTTTGTTACACGACCAACATTATCCGTTATTCCAGCATTGTAATTGAATTCCACCAGACTCTTGTTGACACATTCCAACTTATACTGATATTTGAATGTCGCAGATATTTTCATTCCATCAGTCAAAGGTCCATTGTTTTCATTACTCAAACCTAACACTTGAACATCTGTTGGATATAAACCATAGTGTTTGCACCAATAGATGATCTTTGTTCCAGCCTCATTTGTGACGATGTCAAATAACGAGCACGGATAATCCAAAGCTCGGTCATACGGGTGTAATATAATTGGCGAAATGTTTGATGTACCAATTGAATTCTGTACAGGAAGCGATTCTCCCGTAATATTCAGGAATGTATTCTGATACTGATATCCGTTATAGGATGGAGCAAATATACCTTTATGAATCTTATAAATGTATAGAATCCACAATCTCAGGAATTCATATACTTCCAGATTCTTGGTATCAATAAATTGAATGGTTAATGAACCGCCAAGACGGGAATCCAGATTCTTTCCGATTGTAACGGTGTAACCTTCTGTACTTGCTGGCATATTTTCGTCTGTGGAGATATTTACTTTGCCATCGGCTTGTAAACCGGATGCTCGGTTCGATAATAGATAATTCCAATTGGAATTCAATCCATTTGCGGAATAAGAACCGGTTACATATACCGGGGATAGCAATGCAGAAATATACGGGAACCGTGAATATGATGACGCAAAGTCTTCATCATTTGCGGCCTGTTCGGATAGCACAGCACCCATTCCAGACGGGTTTCTTGCCATGACATAACATTCTGGACGTGTAAAGAATAAATGCCTTAATCCTTTACGATATTCCAGATCCGCAATCGGAAGTTTTGTTCTATTATATGTGGATATGTTTGCAAGCTTTGCAACATCCGGGTCTGTACGATAAAATGGATGTATCGGTGATACGGGTGGTCTGACATCCATATCTGCAGCATCCTTGGTCACTTCATGTTCTTCCCAAGTACCATAACCTTGCGTCAGTATCTGGTTCATCCGTTCGTTGTTAAACGGATTCACATTTGTTGTTGATCCAGAGAATACCGGAACTTGATATGTGGTATCACCAATTTTCTCTTCATGTACAACAGGTTCGTTTGCTAACGCAGGATCATTCACATCCCGAGTGAAATGTTTTGCGGGATCATCAATATAGAAACTCGATTCTTTGTGATACCATTCAGTCGGTTGTGATCGGAATTTGAAATGATCCGCTGGTGTTAAGGTTTGTGGTGGAGCTTGTCTGTATGGTGATTGTCCGATAGGATAACCACCAGCCGAAGCATTACCATGCGTAGATTCCAAACTCCTTCCGGGTTGATCGATATCAAATTCTTGACCTTTATTATCCTTATCGGTCATTTTATTCACCCACCAATCGAAGTCAGATTTGTAATCAGTTTACGCGCAGCCAATCCAACAAACTTGTTCAGACTGTACTGTGTCAGTTGAGTTTTGTATGCTGAAGAGGTGATAAGCAGGAAGAGATACTGCAGATTCTCAATTGCAAACAATATCGGAGCACCACAGTTCTGAATGAAGTATGTCACATACATCTGATCAAGGTTCTTGTATCTGACAGGGTTGATTTTCATGATCAGCTTTAAGAGATCCAGGAATGATGTGGAATTCATTTCACGAACTTCGGTGATGATTTCTTTTGCAACAATCGGATCCATCTTATCACGAAGGAATCTGTTGTATGGTACATCCTTTTCAGAAATATTCTCATCCCGGAAAGTCTTGTAGAAGTAAGCAACACAGTATACAATTGCCTTAGAAAGATTATCACCTTTCATGTACAGTTTCTGTTCAAGAGGTGTTGTTACCATGCACTGATAGATGTTACACAACATTAACATTAGAGAACCGTTCATCACAATCTTGTTCGGTTTCTCGGCAAGAATCAGTGCAAGATAGGCGGCTTCCATAACCGCCATCAAATTCGTATACTCTTGGGATGATTTCAGATTGGTAACGACTGTATCTGCAAAAATGTATGCAACATGTGTTCCGTTTCTGTTTATGATAATATAAGGAAGCGTAATCGGAATCTTCGATGTCTCCTTATCATATATCATAATGATTTTCTTGTTTTTGAATGCTTCGATTGCTTTCTTTACAATCGCATCACCATTCAATTTCATCAAGGAAAGAATCTCTTGAATATCATCCGGTGATACGACTTTTGATCCACCAGACTTTATTGCATCCACAACATTTTTTGACAGATTGTTTTGTTTATCGAACTTCGCGTAAATCGAAGTCTGCGTCAATTTTGGTTGCGCAGATTCTTGTATGATTTCAAACATGTAACACATCTCCTTATGATTCTATTTTGACATGTTTGAACAGCGCCAAACACGCACAATTACCAAAACGTTGAAAGTGGGGATTTAAAGTATGTCGACCGAAAAGTACCATGTGCTATATACAATTGGTATGTCTATCTTTGTGAATGACCAAGTCTGCAATATTCCAACATCGGATATCGTGTCGATTGCATTTATCAATAATTATGATACGATGACACATTCCATGATACGTGTCAGACTGTATTCTGATATTACCTTAATGCGGACATTGACATCAAACCCGGATAATATTCGAATGTCATGTAATATGGATGGTTGTATTTGCCGTATAGAACAGACCGAAGATTCTGTAGAAAATATAGTAGTGAAACCAACCGAATCTATCAGCTTCTCCATGAATTGTTATATCGAAAATAAGAACATTCCAACGAATGAGATGGACAATTATGATGATGGACTTAGACGCACACAGGATCTCAATAATAGTGTGAAAGTTCCAATTGAATTGTATTGTTATGATGAGAAACTGATTCATGGAATGCAACACAGAGTTCGTGCAATCTATAAAGGAATGTCCATGTTATCTGTGATGGAATCCATGTTAGCGCAAGGAGACATCACAGATTATGAAATCGAAATACCAAGTAACCAAAAGAAATATGACCAAGTCTTAATTCCTAATTTATCTATCGCGGATTCGTTTGCATTCTTGGATCTGACTTATGGTCTATACACGAAAGGTGGACAAGTATTTGGTGATTGTGGAAAGCTTTATGTATGCGATTCGGCTGTAGAGAGTATCACACAGTCAGACACAATACCAATCTATGTACAAGATGCAAAATCAAATGATGATACATCCGGTATTAAGAAGCTTGGTAAGAATCTCTATGTCAGTGCAACAGACGCAACCTGTGTTTCTGTCATCACAGAATCTGATATTGAACGTGTACTGAATACAACACACATATCATCCGTGAATGTCAATAGTCTGGATATTCAAGTAAAAGATTTGGATATTCTATTCCCAACTAAACCGGAGAATATTATCGATACACCTGATAAATTACACAAGTATGCAAATCCATTTGTATCCAGTATGACTGCTGCAAGAATCGAAGAAGGTGTTACACGGATAGACTTATCTGGCACTGGATTTGATATTGCTAAGATGAAAATAAATTCCAGATATTCATTCATCTGGCAAACTCCGTTGCGTGGAGAAAATACTCGAACATTATATCGTGCAACATTCTGTTGCCATGTTCTTCGTCATGCAAATGAAAATAACTTCATTGCGGATACTACAATGAACCTATGTTCAAATTACAAATAAAAAAAAAGAAACAAGTGGGGCATTTGCCCCACTTGTCATCTTTATACTTAGATACCGGTGATAGACCGGAAAGAACCATTAAAGTACTCAGCGCCGATGTTGAGTTCAGCTTCCTTGTTCTGGTCATCCCGCTTCACGTACTCGTTCAGCTCTCTCATAAGCTGTGCGGCTGCAGGCAGAGTTCTCTTCAGACTGATCAGTGTCTTGATCGGTTCAGCCTTAAGACCATTCAGCATACCAAACAGCAGAATCTGGTTTACAACTGCGATTGCATCCATGAGAGTCTTAACAGCGGAGTCGTCAAACTTGGTGTTGATCTCACGACCACATGCGCGGCATACGAGCTTTCCATCCGGAGTTTTCTCAACACGCAGACGATACTCAGGACCGTCATATGTGATATGCACGCAGGACTTCTTGATTTCCTTTACTGATTCTGGTTCATTGTGGCAACCGATAACCGGATTGGTCATCTGCGCAATGTCGATTCTGGTCATGTCATAGATGATCGGCTTTACAGTTGCTTCAACAGACTGATGAATTTTGATACTCATTGTTTGTTCCTCCTTAATTTTTTACTGGTTATTGATAAGCTGATTAGCTACCAGCTTCAGGTTGGGATACTTGTTACCACAGTCTCTCGGATTGATCAGATACTTAGACACATCCGGTTTAACAGAACCGTACACAGATACAAGTACCTGATAAGATGTCTGTGTGGGGATGACATTCAGCTTGTCATATACCCAGTACTTCAGGCTCTCGATGAATTCCTTCTGATTAGGTGTGAGCTTCGTGTATTCGCTCTTATCCAGAAGCAGTGCACCCCGAACCAGATTTGTCGGGTTCTCAACAATATCAAAGAGCTGTGCAGACACAGGCATATCAGAAGCGATGATCTCCTTGATGGTATCCTGACTGTTCATCGCCAGACAAGCTGCAATTGCCAGTGCCTGGTTCTGATTCAGATTTCCACACTTTGTAGCGATAAGTCTTGCCAGATCACCAAGCAGGTAGTTTACTGCCTGTCTGATATGGTCATACTTCTCCAGCTCCTTGCTAGGATCAACCGGAGCATCAAGTTCCTTTTCACCCTTCTTAACCTTTGTGGTCTTGGGTGCCTTACTCTCGGATTCATAATGCTTGTTCAGAATCTTCACAAGCAGAGCACCGGTGATCGCCATCTCATCACGATCAGGCATCCGAGTGAGATACTGCATCAGGATGTTGATGAATACAGGATCCATGCTATGCTTCGTCAGCGCATAGAAGAATCCCTGTGCAACCGTATCATGTTCCATGTCTGCGGTCATGATATAAGCTGCGATTCTCGGAACACGCTGTGCGATATCCGAATACAGATAGTCCCGCGCCTGCTGTGTGATGTACAGCTGTTCCTGCGGGTTTGTTGCTGCTGGGGTTCCCAGAGATTTCAGATAAGACTCTACACTCTGCAGTACAATCATATCTGAATCCGTGATCTGATTTGTTACCATTGATTTGCCCTCCTGTTATTTTATTTAATATTCCACGGTTGTGGTATATCGTGGTAATTATATAGATATCCTTCTGGATAATTTTAGGAAATTAGGAAATTAATTCCACTTGAATTTCGCGATCGCATTCTTATCCCCAGCTTCGGGTTTTGTTACAGAAGCTTTCTTCCGATTGAGGAATGCGGGACGCTTAGCACGATTCATCCCGGCTGCGATGGTATTGGATTCTTTGTATTCGGAGTTGATGTTCTTAACCTCTGTACGAGGAAGACCCGCAACAATCAGTGTTGCTGTCATCTGACCGTTGTTATCTTTCTCACAAATATTTCGGTATTCGTCATATACATGAACAATCCGGTTGTTGACATCTTCGAATACTGTTTTGAAATCTTGTTTTGCAAACATAGCTGTCAGAGAGTATGCTGTCATGAATGTGCAATTATCAGAATCCTCTTTAGACCAACCGGGCTGATATCCGGACAGTACCTTTCTGGTTAGTTCCTTCTTCAGTGTCTGTACATCCTGAGCTGTTGCTGAAACTGCAATGAATCTTCCGGGTGTATTCAGTACTACATCCAGATCAGAATCATCAATAGAGTCCAGATCTGTTGCATCATACCGTTTACCAAAGATGATTTCAATCAGCTGTACAACTTCATTGTTGATGGGTGTGTAATCCGCATCCCCACGAGAATTGCGGAATGTACAATACGTCTGAATACCGATTTCATCCAGATCAATCATCAGATCATTCGTATTCAGGTGATATGCATCTGGATCTGCCATGTTCGGGCAAATGATGATGGGAATGACCTGAACACCTCGATCGATGAGTGCCTTGCAAATCGGTACGGAAGAACCAGAACCTGTACCGCCAGCTGCAGAGGTGATTACGATAACCGGAGATTTCGCGTTAACCGCATCCTGATACATGTCATCGAACTCACCAAGTTCTTCGTGGAACTTGTACATCTCCATGCCACGAACACGGCTTCTTCCAGAACCCTGCTTGTCATCAGACAGGATTGACTTATAATGGATTCTGTTAACTGTGTCAATTGACACATTCGAGATGACTGAATCGATGGAGTAGATTTTCACATCATCCAAAAGAGTAGATGCTGTTACTGCTCTTGCTACCTGGAAACCTGCGTTTCCTGCTGTGATAATAAGATTACCCATAATAAACGTCCTTTCTTTTATTCGGATATTGCTTTGAGTGTCTTCATCAGAATCGAATCAACGAGATCCTTATCCGTTGACGTTGCTGTTGCATACACATCGTATTCCAATGTTCCGTCCGTATCAACATACGAAACGGTCAGTGAACAATCGTTGAACTCAACAGAGTTGAAGCTGTCGTTTTCATACTTCTTCAGCTCGATATCCTTCGCTCTCGGATCAAGTTCAAGCTGTTTCACGATCTCGGCATTCACTTTATCCACGAGCTTCTCATAATTTTTGCATGAAGTTCCAGAAACCTGGAGTTGGAAATGCTCGATGTTCGTGTATTTCCTCACATCGATTAATTCGATTTTCATATTTAAGCCTCCATTCATTTATTCATAATAAGTAAAGAGATCACGGGTTCTATACCCGTGATCTTGATGCTATGCCTAAATTAGTTTTGCTTCGAATCATTCTTGAGATACTGCTTAACCGTACTCTGAGGAGTCAGAATGACCCGGTCATCCTCCAACACATCGATGTAGAAGATGTTGTACATGTTGATTGTCTCCTTGGATTCACGTGCGATCTGGAGACCTGCAACGAATGCCGCTGCCATGAGCGGGAAGATGGTTGCAGAAACCATGAGGTTGATACCATACTCGTTCAGCACCTTAGAGTAGATGTCACGCTCAAGCTTATCCAGTGTCTCTTCCAGATTTACACTTCTCCAAGAATTATATCTTGAGAGGAGTTCATCTGTAAAGGAAGACCCGGTTGTGGCCTGGTGGGTCTGCTTCATGAAGATGGGTGCTTTCTTGAATACCATCTGCGGTACGATATTTGTACACTTATCACTCTCGGAATATTCCGTCACATATTCCAGAGAGATCCCGCAGATATCGATTGCGAATTCTTCGGTCTTCTGTTCTCCCACGAACTTCAGAATCTCCGTCCATCCCTCAACAAATACGATCGGAATATGAGAATGATCATAGATGTTGATATCAAATTCATCATGGAATATTCCTGCCGCAATCTCAGGGATACGCTTCGTCATATTGATGTCATCACCGAATGATGACATGAATATGTCTCTCCTCTTTTTGTAGTCTGCGTTTACGTCTGCCATACTTCAACACGTTCCTTTCCATTTTAATACTTCTTACAATAGACACTCTTTGTCCATTGTTCATCCTAATTATATGCATATAGAAAATAAAATAAATAGGAATCCATATGTATATAATTTTATTGAACCGAGACAGAAAAATATGATAAATAAAATATAAGGAGGTATATGATGAGAATCACATATATCAAGTTGGTTAATTTCATCGGTGTTGACCGAGCCATGGGTTTACGGTCTTTTGAATTTTCATTCACCGATATTACAAAACGAATCATTCAGATTTACGGACCGAATCGTTGTGGAAAGACTGTGTTGTTACAGCAATTACATCCATTCTCCAGTATCAATCTGAATGGTGATGAACGTTCTGATCTATCATTGATCTTACCCAATGAAATTGGTATCAAGAACATCGTGTACGAAATGAATGGTGAAGTGTATAATATCACGCACACGTATAAACCGACTCCATCAGGAAATCATACTGTGTCGAGTTCAATCATGCATGATGGTGAAGAGTTAAACCCAAGCGGTGGTGTAAACTTGTTCAATACGATTATAGAGAACATTCTCGGTATCAATAAGTATGTCTTCCAATTCATAATTAACGGTACACAGCTAACTTCATTTGCGAATATGAGTTATACCCAAAGAAAGACGTTAATGAACAAAGCAATGGGTATTGATATTTATGATAAGATTCATAAACTTGCGACAGATGATTATCGGTATACCAGTAAACTGATCACGTCGTTGAGTAATACCAAAGAATATTTACTCACAACTTATGGTTCTTATGAATCTCTCATGGCTGTGTTGAGTCAGACTCGTGAGAAGAAAGATCATTTAACCCAACAGATATTCGAAACAAAGTCGAGATTGGATGAGTTAACTGGAAAGATTCGTGTGTTACAAGATCAAAATGTGCACGGAGAATTAGATGAACTGAATCGGACGTTTGCGACATATGAGAATACCGTAAAGATACTCGGGGATGTAAATGCAAAGACGTATGATCAACTCGTGGAGAATCATATTGAGTTGAACAATAAACTGAACACTTTACGGAATGAACGAAATCTATTGAACAAAGACCTGGATATTCTGTATGAGAAACGGGATAACCTGCAATCAACTATGATGATGGCACAAAAATCCAAGAGTGATTATGATGAAATGGTTGCATTTCGTGATACACTCAAAAACAAAATCGATGCGATCGTGATTGAGGAACATGTATCTTCATCATCCGAATATTTAAACAGTATGATTTCTCTCGGTCAAGCAATCAATAGTATCTGTAAAGAAATCGTAACCTGTTTGAATGAGAAACATTTGAAGATGTTTGCAGAAATGATCGATAAAGGCGTGGATGTTTCCGCATTCTTAATCCGTGAAGGTGCAACATTAATGGATTCTGAAAAAGAAAAGAATACGATTTCCAGAATCCGAACCATGATAAATTCTGTGGATGGGGAATATGTGAATGACTGTGTACATGGGGAATGTATATACAAACGATCCCATGAAATGTTAGAGACGTATTTCAAGTCTTATCAAAGTACATCCGAACATGCATTCACACAATATGACATGGATCAGTTTGATCACGCATGGAAAAATGTACAAACAATCAAACGATTAATCCATACAGAATTTTCGGATGAAGTAAAACCGTATTTCGACATTCGGAATATCATCATGAGTTTGACATGCGGAGAGTACGGCGTTCCGATCAAACGATTACAGTATCTCATGGAAGAAGCCGCAAAGACAGAACAACGTATCCGATACATCTCACAATTAGACAGTACGGAAAAGACAATAGAAACCATGAAACAGACGATGCTGAATTATTCCGATCAATCGGATGATGTGCTGAATCAGATTCAAGATCAAATCAAATCCATTCAAGAAAAGATCCAAACGATTGGAATCGAAGAACGAAGCATTGGTGATCAGATCTCTTCCAATGATCAATATCGTATGATGTTATCACAGATCAAGGACATCAACATTGATCAATTACAGAAACGAAGAAACAAGTTATTTGTGACCGTAAATGAATTGTCAAACGCAATATCCGAACATGGAACTCTGAACAGTGCGTATACAGAACTGACAAATGAGCTGAACTTAGTTCAACGTGATTTGGAAGCTTTAGAGACTTCCAACACACAATATCAGAATACTATACGTGATATCAAAGCACAAATGGAAAATGACAAACGATACAAGATCATTGCGGAAGCAACATCATCTACGAAAGGAAAACCCGTACTTGCCATTCGCGAAAAGATGGAAGAAGCTTTGGTACTAGCTAATCGACTTCTGGATGTGATGTATCACGGTGACATCCGGTTGACAAAACCGACAATTGATGAAACAACATTTGCATTACCATTCCGATGCGGATGTAATCAATCTGTTGACATCCGTTATGGAAGTCAATCCGAAGTGACTATTCTATCTTTGGCATTATCATTAGCTTTGGCTTCTGGATTATCCACGTATCAAATCATGTTATTGGATGAGGAAGATGCGTATATGGATGCGGTTATGTCAGATGCATTCGTATTGATGTTGACAGAAATCATGAGCACGGTTAAGATGGACCAACTCTTTATCATCTCTCATAAGATGCAACCTGGAATGTATGATCAGACTGTACACGTTCTGCATTTATCTGATGAGATCGAGAAACTGAAATAAAAATAAAATAAATCATGAAAGGTGGTGTGATGTATGATTTATGAAATGACAAATGCATATCCTCAGAATCTTGAAGGCTGCAAGGATGGTTACAGCTATTCCCTCTTACAGATCAATTCAACTACGCTCACATATAAATTGACAGATCCGAAAGGTGCAATCAAACTAGTGAAAGTAGATGAACTTGGTCTTGATCAGCTTATTGGAGATCCTAAATCAGTATGGTTCAGTCTGCAGTCGTAATGAAATAAGAAATGTATCCGGGGCTAAGCCCCGGATATTCTATTCTTTTTATTTTTTTATATATGATTAATATGAGAAGATCCACATGAAAATCCAAATACATAAACGAAAGGAGTTGTGCATGGTGGATAGATTATCACCCGCATATGGAATAATTCCAGCGGATGGCGATCGGTCTAAGATTATCTGGAAATCTTTAGCCCGAGGCCCAAAGGAAATCGACAAAATAATTACGCAGTGAAGTATTATTCACAAATCAGAACACCATGAAGTTGATTAATATACATGGATATTCCAGGATCTTCTCATATTAACAATTGAGTGGTTTCTGGTTGCGTAATTATTTTTTTTATAACGCATTACCATAATAATTCGGCGGGTACTTCGAAATATTGTCAACACTTAGGATTAGTTTAGATTTACCATCTTGATCAGTAATCAAATTACCAATCAATTCGGTTGTGTCTTCTAAATCATCAATAGGTGTTTTGGAAATTCGTTTTCCATCATCATACAGGATTTCATATCCCATGGACTTGTAAGTTTGATACGTCGCATGCATTCTGAATGTCGCTTCATCATGAATCAGTTGGGTGTTGTCATCTTCCATCTTGATTTCATGCTGATGATAACCCGCATCATACAAGGTTAATGATTCAACCGGGGTTGTTGTCATCTCAGTGTGTGCAATCTCATCATATAACCGTAACATGTTTGAATGTCCACCTTGATCAAATAGACCATCGAAAATATATACGAATTCATCTTTCGTAAATTCAACCATATAGGATTTGAAATACGTGATGATTTCTTTCAGGATCTGAATGTATTCTGATACGCCTTCTGCAGTAAACTCCAAACCTTGTAATTTAGAATTCGTATAATTCTCCAATGCTTTAACAATTGATCTTAGTAGGAATAGTACAGCTTCTCCATCACTCTTCAGATTCATGAGATATCGGTATAATGAAGGATTCGTCCGGAATAATAAAGATTCAAATGTTCTTGGACCATCATCTGAATTACCAGTATCCAGAATTACTTTATCGATGATGATATTCTGATAATTGCTCTTGATATTATTCGACAGAGCAGATGCTTCTAACGTATTGGATTTATACTGACTCATCTCATTTGAAAATGCTGTGACAAATCCATCATCCTGGAATGGATAAGTTTTGTTGATTTGAATTGTACGCGCATCTTCGTTCAGTACAGTATACAGCATAATCGGATAGTTGATATTCTTATATCGAACGATGAGATCTGGTTCTTCAGTAATCCGGAAGAAAGTTTTCAATGAAGCAAGTTCGGAAGATGTCAGATTATACTCATCCATCAACGCAGCATCAACATTGAATGATGTATTATCATACCAATCTCTTTCCGGTTCAACAAGGAATAGATTCTCAAATACTTCCGTTACTTGACGGAATTCTCGGATTGTTCTAGATTCACGTAACTTTGTTTCCAAGTATGCGTAAATGTTCTTCACATCATGCATGAGAACTTCTCCGAGATTTGCGTGTTCTCTATCCAATACTTTATCCAGCATGGGTTTGAATACATCAGGTTCGATATAATCATATTCGGATAATCGGTTATAGAATTCTGGTTTTGTCCCTCGCAAATCAAAATCGAATGATGTGAGTTTATATGGTGCGCCGAGCGTGAGTTCTTTTGCGGCACCAGGTTGAATCGTTGTCGATTGTAACTTACCGGATTTGATATCAGAATCTATATCAGAAGAAACGAAATCCATCTTTGCAATATATACGCGAGATTCTTCATTCGGTCTACATACGAGATCATCTTTGAAGTATTGCTTCTGGGATTGATAGTATTCACATAGATACAATCCATTGAACATGAGATCCAAGCATGCATCTCTACCATTATACTTTCCATTCGGAATATACATCTGTCCACGTAATGCATTACCACGATAATCTTTCATATGGAAATTCATCATGACAACTAATGCAAGAACAGCTTCAAATAGAGAAATACTTTCGGAACCATCAATACTGAGATTGATGTTTAGTTTCGTAAACATCGTTTCCTGTCTACGATCCAGAATACCTCTCAACAGAATGACACATTGCCAATAGATATCTGTCATGGACAAATGTGTCGATAATTGAATATATTTCGAATTGGATAATGTATAATTCATCTCAGACAGCTTCTGATTTACTTCCGGAGTATTCCACCATCTGGGATCTCCAGAGGTGATCTCATCCAAAGAATAAGTGGTGTTATCATCCCGATACTTGAAATATGAGGTGTTGTCTTCTGTTGTACCCAATCTACGGAATACAATTTCTTGTTGCGGAATTTTCTTACCTGTTTCTTTGTCATACGTATACAGAGGCACACCGTTCTCAAACACCTGTTGTTTTACCATGACGAGAGTATAGATATCCGTATACTCATAACCAACGATATCCTTTACCCGATAAACACAATTTGTTGCTTTATCTGAAAGGATCATGCGGAATTTCTTCAAGAATTCAATCATGGATGTTCCTTCCATGATGACGGATGGTAAACCGTATAACATGAAAAAATTATTCGCGGTGACATTGTTCATGTGAATCAATGAAGTTGAACGTCTCGCCAACTCATTCAATGTTCCACCAATAGAAAGATAGATTGTCAGGAATCGTATAAAGGAATCATAATTCGGATAGATGGAAGAGAAATTACCGCGTAATGTTTCGAATACATACTTCCGTGTCTCATCATATGTCTTCGTATATAGATGAACAATATCGGATGAAACCGTGATGTTTCCAAATGTTTGATCATACGTCGATAACTTTGACGTGTTGATTCTCATGATACTTCCATCTTTTGCAGGACGAGAAATATGTAATGGTATCGCATTTGAACCGATGTATCGTAAGTATCGAGCATCCGGATGTTCACGTAATGCTTTCTGATAGTATTCCGAATTCATGAATAATTCTTGATACTTACTCGGCATTTCATGTACGGGTTGATTCCGTTCAAGTGTGTTGTCTTCTGCATATAATGAATAGAATTCATCCGGAATAGTTACAATATCATCCGCCGGAGTATTTTCATCTCCAGGATAAGGTTTACCCATCAGCATCAGATAGTATTTGTTGCTTTCTTTGTATGCTGAAAGGAAGGAATCCCGTGCTTCTTGCAATAGTTGGTTCTTGATATTACTTGGAATCGCAGTTGGTGTCTTTAGATATAACATGATCTTATCCGGCTCGTATCCTGCAAGTTCCAATACTTGATATACATGGGATGAAGAATATTGATAAGACTCGAAAATATCGGTCTTATTATATGCTCGCACATATGCATCACCCAGACGCTTCGATTGTAACGTCTCGTATTTATCGGCTTCTGCTTTATTCTTGAACTCCGTGTTGTTAACAATGAGCTGTATCTTTAGTAGATATTCACTCATCGGATTCTGTGCTTTGTTCATTTACATCACTTCCATAAAAAAAAAATAATGGCGGGG
>ULTU01050654.1_pt1 | contig 24754 bp, 20 predicted proteins | sample 1957861 | NCBI WGS metagenome assembly ULTU01 (sample SAMEA4835742, study PRJEB28245) | human gut metagenome | biome: gut microbiome; material: fecal sample | place: Denmark | collected 2008
TGTTTTGGAAACATACAAGGGCATTTAACAAATTCAATTGAGTCGAATTTGACAAATTTTATATAGCAAAGCAAAAAGGCATCTTAGTATTGAGCGAAATATCACTCACTTTGAGATGTCTTTTTTTGCAATCTTAGTTTGGCAACTTGAAGTTTTGGAACATTATATCTAAGCACCATTATTGGAAGTATATTGAGTATAGTATTTACAATTGCAACTGGCAAGGCGACACACAAAGTCCATTTGTATGGCGGAATTGCTAGTAATAAAAAGCCAAAGACAATGTCGCAAATATGAACAATTACACCCTTGTTGCATTCTATCAGAAATCTATTTATGTATTGTAGGTCGTTTTGGCTTTGGAGTTTACTCTTGCTAAATCCGCCGATTGCACCAAGTTCCAAAATTTTGTCTTTCCACTTTCGAATTTGCAATTTTTCATAAAACCTACGTTCTTTTTTGCCGACTTCAAAGAATTTTTTGTTTTGAAACTTGCTATCCTTTTGAGAGTGGATAATTCCAGCAAAAATTAAATCAATAATTATTTCAATGACCACCGCACCCACTACACTCAAAATTACAATCCAAATACTATTTAAAAACATTTCAATATTGCATGCAATATTGAATATGACAATCATTGTCATACAAAAAATTATTATAATTAGATACAAAAGCATAATTTTTCTCCACTTTTGCGGTTAATCTTGATATGTTAATTTCGTTTTGTAAAAGTCTTCGTATGTATGTACACATAGTTCGTAGTTTTTGTTTTTGAGATATTCAATATTTTGTTTTTTATCCAAATCTTTTTTAGGATAAATCGGAGGCAAAATATTAATTGTATATTTTTGCACAAAAAATCCGTCTGAGTCCACAATATCCGAATCCCGCATTGTTATAAACATAGGAATAACAGGCACATTATTTGTAACAGCAAATCTAAATGCACCACTCTTACATGGTCTAGGTTTTTTGTAGTTCCACCAAAGTGCTTGTTCGGGATAAACAAGTATTTTTTCGCCACGATTTAGAAGCACCCTCACCGCACTCATGAATTTTTTCATAGTCTCCATATTTGAACTAAGTGGCAAAGTGTTGCAATGTCTAAAGAAAAAGCCAATAGGATTTGGATAGTTGGTGTAGTTTCCTTCACGAATAACTTTGTATAATCTTCTGCCATTGAGATAAGGCTTAATCGCTTGATATACGGCATAGTTATCACAAGGGTGGAAGTGATTACAAGTAATTATCGCACCGCCTTTGACCGCCAAATAATTTTCTATTCCAAGCACGTTTTCTATAATCATTTGTTTGTTTTTAAGCATTTTGTCAAAATATCTTGCACCCATAATATTTGCAAAGTACGATGCAATTTTTGATGATATTTTTTTGTTTAGATAATCCACTTTGTTGGGTTTTAGTTCAATTGTTTCGGGGTCATTTTCGGGAGAAATATCCCACTGTTTGGTTTTTTCAAGCATTTCTATTTTCGATAAGATTTCAAGTCGTTCTTTGGATTTTTCCATATTACACCCTGATTTTTTCAAATATATCCAAACAATCAAAGTTGATTTTGTCTAAGATGTTTTGGAATAAATCACTACCAGCAAACAAAGTCTTGTACATATTTTTGTTTGAATTAATAATTTTGACAGCGTGAAGAGTAATATCTATATTTGCTTGTTCTTTTTGTTTTCGTTTATCAATTGTAAAGTTTTGTTTAGCATCTAATATTTTGTTATACATATTGCACTTTTGGGCATAGTCCCAAAAATACTCGCCGTTAATTACATCATCATACTGCCAAGGTTTTTTGTACAAAGCATAATGAACTATATTTAGTTTTCCTTCCAGTTTGAGTGGCAACGCTTCTTTGTTCCAGCCGTTTGGAATATATTTAACTTTGTCTTTGCAAAGAACATTTAAATATGCTTGGTCAGGGTCGACAACATCAAAGTTATAAGTATCAATTAGATACATAAACCTAGCACAGATATTGAGTTCTCTAAATTTCTTCAAGTTCATAACAAGAATGCCTGAGTTAAAGTATTTTTCCGGTTCAACCCCAACTCCAAACATGGCATATTTTTTGAAAGTCTCATTACTATTTATAACTTGTTCCTTAATGGCTCCAACTAAGTTGCCATTAAGATTTGTAAAGTATAATTTTGAAATATCTCCAAGTACTACAATGTCACAATCGAGATATATTGCCTTGTCATATCTTGGAAATAGTTTTTCTATAAATAATCTATAATACATAACAAGACTAAAATGATATACATTTTTTAGTTGCATTTTGATAGGCTCAATACAAGCCGAAATATCATTAAATTCAATACTAAAATTTGAATTTTGCAAAGACAAAATACTTTGTTTGTTTTCTTCTTTGAGTCCAGTATTTAGAACATGCACTTTATATTTATACTCTACTGATGCATTTTCAATAAGCGACCTAAGTGCCACCTCCAAAAATGGAATATAGTTGTCATCTGTTGCAAAAAATATTGGAATGACACTGTCTTTGTTGGTTTTATTTACTAATAATTTTAATTTGTTTTTTATATTTTTTAATTTATTCATAATATTTCTCCTAAACTTTTGAAAAATTTGTAATTTATTTGAAGATATTTGGATTAACACTAAAAATTAAATCCTACAACTAATATATTAAATATCCTTTGTTTTTACAAGACGATTGCAAAAGTTTTTTCCCAACTTCCAAAATAACTTTGGGAATTACAAAAACAAATTCCCGCTTAACGGGAATTTAATCAAATTATGGCTATTTTGCGTGATAATAATTATCAGAAATTTCATACTTTCAGATAATATTGATACAAATAATAATTTTAAAAATATTTTTAAACTTTCCAAACGCTTACATAATTTGATTGTTCTTGCACAAAATAAACATATAAATTTAAATAAAAGGAGAACATATGTTAGCATTTATATCATTTTGTTTGGTAATTATTGGTTCAGTTAACTGGTTTTGCATAGGAATACTGCAATACGACTTTGTAGCGGGATTATTTGGTTCGCAATCAAATGTATTCAGCAGACTTATTTACACACTAGTCGGAATTGCAAGCATTATTGTAACTGTTAACCTAATCAAAAACAAAGGAAAGTTTGTTGTGTCTTTCAAAAAAGCAAACAAGGAATACAACGAATATATGGAAGAGAAAAAAGAAAAAGAACAAGACAGAGTTTTGGCAAAAGCAAATACCGAAAGTGCCAAGGATAATGCCCTAGACAGCAGTATGCACGAAGATGAAAAAGAAAAAGAGTGTGACTGCACATCGGGTGAAGACAAAGATTGCACATGCAAAGATGATTGTGATTGTCACAAAAAGTAGCATTTTGGTTGTTTAAAAAAAATATTTGTTATATACTTATGTTAGAATATTTTTTAGATAAAGGATATTATGATTGAAATTAACAAAGTTATAGCAAACAACTTAATTAAACTTCGAAAGAAAAATAAACTAACCCAAAACGAACTTGCAAGCAAATTAAATTATTCAGACAATGCAATTTCTCGCTGGGAGAGAGCCGAAGTTACGCCATCAATTGAAACTCTTGACCAAATCGCCAAGTATTTCGATGTTCCTCTGTCGTCACTTATCGAAGACAATGCCGAAGGTGTAAGCATTGCTCAAGACAAAAGAACTTTGCGAAACAAACTTGCGATAATACTACTTTTTATGTCTTTAGTTTGGTTGGTTGCAACTATTACTTTTGTATACGGCAAAGTGATATTTAATGTTAATCTTTGGCAAGTATTTATTTGGGCTGTTCCTGTATCTTGTTTGGTACTTTATCCATTTAATGAGTACTGGGGAAGATATATTTGGAAGTTTGTAATTCTGTCAGTATTTCAATGGTCCGTTCTTGCTTGTTTGTATTTGCAACTTCTCAAATACAATATGTGGTTATTATTCGTGATTGGCGTACCTATTCAAGTTGCACTTTGCATTTGGACATTTCTAAAACCAAAAGATTACAAAAAATAGTTTAATAAAAAAAGAGTATTTGATGTTTTCAAAAATTATTTGAAAAACTTAGATACTCTTTTTTTATTTAAAACTTATAAATCTCTTTCATCTTTTCAAACGCAAGCAAGATTTCTTTGGTCTTTACTTGAATTAACGGATTTTGTTCACTCGCAATATACTCATTGAGTGTTTTGTGAAAAATACTACGGCGAATTACTTCCAAAGGCTTTTTTTCGGCTAGTTCTTTTTCGGATAATTTTAATTTTTTGTAATTAGGAAGTTTGTCGGTATTAACCAAAAAATATATCATATCACTAAGTCTATTAATGCCAGAACCTTTGTAGTCACGATTGTAATATCTAACTTCAAAGAAAGGCTCAATTTTATCCTTAACATCCAAAACTATGCCAGTTTCTGAGTATATATGTCTAGCCAATGCTTGTTTGTAGTCTTCGTTGTCTTCGACATATCCACCAAGTAGTTGATAGCCTTCTTCGTCTTTGCCGATAAGCATGTTATTTTTGCTTGAAACTATAAATGCTTTGACTCTTGTTACAACTTGGTCAATTTCGTTATCTTTCAAATCATCATCGTTATACTTTAAAATTTCTACCATTTTTTTCTCGCTTTAGTTTTATTTTAATTATTTTAACATACAAATATTTGTTTAACAAACAAAATCGCTTATAACTTAGGCAATGCGTGCAAAGTTCTTAGGTCGTTTAGCATATCCACTCTAAATTCTTGCAAAACATGTTCTACTTCAACAAGTGGTGTATAGAATATTTTGTCGTTCTTGACCCCAACTGCCAAATTTGTCATATCCTGCATCAAAAGTTGAACAGCAAGAACTCCCCAACGAACTCCCAACATTCTATCATAATAAGTAGGTTGACCACCACGCTGAATGTAGCCTATTTCCATTCCCCTCGTTACAAATCCAGTTTGTTCTTCAATGGCATTGACAATATCATTCATTTCAAGACTACATCCTTCGCTAATTACAACAACTGGTGCTGTAACTCCATGACTTATTGCGTTTTTGACATCGCTTATTATTTGTTCAATTGAATAATCTATTTCGGCAACAGCCAAACTATCTGCTTCGACTGAAACTGCTGTATGTAATGCTATATCTCCACATTTTCTACCCATGCACTTAAATACCGATGCACGAGAATTTGCATACATTGATTGTTTGACTTGTGTGACCATATTTACTGCATTTTGAACCGCCGTATCAAAGCCCAAAGACCTTTCGGTATAATATAAGTCGTTGTCAATAGTTCCCGGAATTCCAATAACATTAATGCCCGCATTAACCAAATCTCTACAGCCCCTAAACGAACCGTTTCCACCAAGTACAACAAGACCCTCAATCTGATTAAGTTTGATATTTTCTATCGCTTGTTTAAAACCTTTTTCGGTCATAAAATCAGCACTACGACTAGTCTTGATAATACTTCCTGCAATGGTCTCAATATTAGCGACATCAAGTAGACCCAGTTCCCTTACATCATTTTCAATAAGTCCTTGAAAACCCCTATTAATGCCAAGCACTGTTAAGTTATTTGCAAAACAAGTATCAACTATTGCCTTGATACAAGCATTCATTCCTTGGCTATCTCCACCGCTACACAAAACTGCAATTCTTTTCATAATCAATTCCTTTTTGTTAATTTTACACAATAAATATATTTTTTACAACCAAATTAAATAACTTTTATATAATCATCATCGATATAAGCATGAAGTTCGTTTATAAGAAAACCCTTTGGATTAACAGTAGTCTTAAGTTTAAAGGCTTGGTGTTGTTTGCTACATTTAACAATGACTGGACTATCTCCCGGATAGTTTTTTAGCAGGTCATATATGTCATCTGCCAATTTTTTGTCGGTCAAGTCGTACATAAGATAGAGAGTTGGTTCACGTTTGGTTTCAACTTGTTTATCCAAGTTTTCTTCTTTGACTTTTGCATCGACTGGATTTTGAATTTCGCTTAGATTGTCTACTCTTACACAAACACCCCTATCATTAATTGTGAGTTTTCCTTTGATTTTGACAATTTTGTCTATTTCAATAAGTGATTTGTGATTTGTATAAGTTCTTCCAAACAGCATTGCATCAAACGAACCATACATATCTTCGATTTTGAGTATAGCCATTTCAGACCCGTCTTTTTTGCTATAAACTTTTTTCATTTCGGAAATCAGACCACCGCACGAAACATCCATGCCGTCAGTTAATCCGTCATATTTATTTTCGTCATCTTGTTCATCGTCATCATCAGCCGATTCGTCATTGACTTGCAACATTCCGCCATTAAAGTTAAATGATTTAAATATATCTACGTAGTTTGCAAGAGGATGTCCCGAGATATAAATTCCCACAACTTCTTTTTCGAGTTTTAGTTTTGTTTGGTCATCATATTCGGGAATATTTGGCATGGCAATAATATTTATTGCATCATCTTTGAGAACATCGCCAAACATACTAAATTGTCCTGTTGCTTGTCTCTTTCTATCAGACACAACTTTTTCGATAATTTGAGGATAAACACGCATCATTTGACTACGTTTAACTCCAAAGCAATCAAAAGCACCCGACAAAATCATACTTTCAACGCAACGTTTGTTAAGTAGTGCGGTATCTAATCTATTAATAAAGTCATTCAAATCTTTGTAATTACCGTTCAACTTTCTCTCATTAATAATTTGGTCAACTACATTGACACCAACATTTTTAAGTGCGGCAAGACCAAATCTAATTTTGTTATCCTTGACTGTAAAGTAAGTATCCGAAAGATTAATATCTGGTGGCAATACTTGGATATTTTCTTCTCTAGCAAAACTAATATAATTTTTGATTTCATCCGAGTTTGTAATACGGTTATTAAGCACCGCTGTCAAAAATTCCGCTTCGTAATGGCATTTAAGATACGCTGTTTGATAAGTAACATGGGCATATGCTGCCGCATGGGATTTGTTGAAGGCGTACGAACCAAACTTCTCCATTTCGTCCCAAAGTTTATTGGCAACTCCTTCGTCAAGTCCACGTTTAACCGCTCCTTCAACTCCCGCTTTGCCATTTTGAGGTTCACAGCCATGAAGGAAAACTTCTCTTTCAAGTTTTAGGTCTTTTAGTTTTTTCTTACCCATCATCTTACGCACACTATCCGCTCTTCCGAGTGTATAGCCTGCCAAGACTTGAACAATTTTCATAACCTGTTCTTGATAAACAATACAGCCATAAGTTACTTCCAAAATTGGCTTAAGAAGTGGGCTTACATATTGTATTCCTGCAGGATTATGTTTATTTTTTACAAAAGTAGGAATACTATCCATTGGACCCGGTCTATATAGCGACACTCCCGCTATAATATCTTCAAGACAGGTCGGCTGAAGTTCTCTCATAAACTTTTGGAAACCGCCCGATTCAAGTTGAAATACTGCCATGGTATTTCCGGTTGAAATCATCTTGTAAACTTCGGGATCATCATACTCCATTTCATCAAAATTTATGCTTACGCCATAATTTTGTTTAATTAATTCAATTGCCATCTTAATATCTGACAAGTTTCTAAGTCCCAAAAAGTCCATTTTGAGAAGCCCCAAGTGTTCAAGTTCACCGCCTACATATTGACTGGTCAAAATGTCGCCGTTTTTGGCAAGTGGAATATGTTTATCCAAAATATCCCCACCAATAATAACCCCACAAGCGTGTATTCCTGTCTGTCTTGGGCTATCTTCAAGTTTGTATGCAATATCCACAACTTTTTTGATGTCGTCATTAGAATTATACATTTCAACAAGTTCTGGCACACTTTCATCAGGCGCATCTGGTTTTTTGTTTATACCAAAAACTTTGGCGATTATATTAGGACGTTTAATCGTATTCGGAATGGCTTTGGTTACTTGGTCGAGTTCGCTATATGGAACTTTCAAAACTCTTCCTACGTCTTTAATTGCGTTTTTTGCCGCCATCGTTCCAAAGGTTATAATCTTAACTACTCTATCTACGCCATATTTGTCCTTAACATACTCAAAGACTTCGGCTCTTCTACTATCTTCAAAGTCAATATCAAAGTCGGGCGCAGATACTCTTTCTGGGTTCAAAAATCTTTCAAAGAATAGTCCATATTTAATAGGGTCTACGTCGGTTATTCCAATAAGATAAGCAATAATACTTCCAACGCCACTTCCACGACCAGGACCTACTGAAATTCCCCTCTCTCTAGCAGCATTAATATAATCCCAAACAATCAAATAATATTCAACATATCCGAGTTTGGAAATAACCCCCAACTCATATTCAATTCTTTCTCTAATTTCGGGTGTTTCTTGTTTGTATTTTTTCTTAAGTCCCGCTTCTATCAAATCTCTAAAGTAATCTTTTGGGTCTTGACCAGTGACCGGCACATATTTTGGATACATGTAATGGCCATAAACCAACTCAAAGTTACACTTATCCGCTATCTCCAAAGTAGTCTCCAAAGCATCAGCATCATTTGGAAATGCTTCCGCCATTTCTTCGGGACTTTTTAGATAAAACTCATCATTTGGAAACTTCATTCTATCTGGGTCATCAATAGTCTTACTCATTTGTACGCACATAAGAACATCTTGCGTTACTGAGTCCTCTCTATAAATATAATGCACGTCATTTGTAGCAACAGTTTTTATGTTGTACTTTTTGGCATATTCTCTAAGTCTAGAATTTACTTCGATTTGTTCTTCGAGTTTGTGATTTTGGAGTTCCAAATAAAAGTCATCTTTAAAAACATCTTTGAACCACTTAACTATATTTTCGGCTTCATCATATTGTCTATTCAAAATTGCTTGTGGAATTTCGCCCGCTAAACATGCACTCAAACAAACCAAACCTTCGCTATATTTTTTGAGAGTGTTTCTGTCAATACGTGGTTTATAATAAAATCCTTGGTCAAAAGCAATTGAGTTTAATTTGCATAGATTATGATAGCCTACTTCGTTTTTGGCAAGTAGCACCAAGTGATTTAGTTTGATTTTTCCCGACTTGACATGCAAGTCATCACAAGTATAAAATTCGCAACCAAAAATAGGTTTGATGCCTTGTGCAACACATGCATCAAAAAATGCGACCGCTCCGTACATATTGCCATGGTCGGTTATTGCTAGAGCCGGCATGCCCATCTCTTTGGCAACCTTGATAACCTTGTCAATTCTCGCCGCACCATCAAGCAAACTATATTCAGTATGAACATGCAAGTGTACAAAATTTCCCATTAATTTATCCTTTTTAGAGTGTAGTAATTTTAAATTTGTTTTTGGTAATATTATCTGAAATTTCAATTATTTTTGCAAACCTATGATTGACACCACTTTTTGTTAGTTTCTGTGTGGATAATTGTCTTAACTCCTCCAATGTTGCTTCTGGATTTGCAAGTCTTAGCAATGCTAGTTCCATAAGATTTTCACTCAAACTCTCCAGCCCCATATTATCTTGGATATTCTTAATCGCATTTAATTGTTTAACTGAGGCTTGAACAGTTTTGTTTAAATTTGCATTAAGGCAATTATTTTGTCTATTAACATTGTTTCTAAGTTCTCTAATTGCCGCTTCATTTTGCAAATCAAGTACTGCTTTGTTTGCTCCAACGAGTGCAAGGGTATCACATATTAATTGATATTCTTTGATATATACAATAGGCGAATTTTTTCGAGTTGTTATTTTGGCAGTTATGTCAAAATTACTAAGGAGTTTCAAAAAGTCTTCGGCAATTTTGTCAAAATTGAATACAAACTCCAAGTGATAACCGCTACCCCTGTCGTTATTATAATTTTTGATTACAATATTACTAGTAGCACATGCCACAAAAGCACCTTTGACATAACTGCGTTTGCAACAATCGTCCATAATCAAAAAATCTGCAATTCCATTTTCGATAGCAAGCATTCCGTCTTGGTCAATTGACATAATTCCCAAATCCTTGAGTAATTGGTCTGTTATATCATAAGGCAAAGTTATTTTGTATCTACTCGACCTTGAGATATTTGTATTTTCCATCATGGACATTTCACAAACTTTGCCGTAGTACTGTTCAATTATGTGTTTTATTTTGTCAAAAAGTTCGGGAATTTCAGTGAATATTTCAACTTTAATTTGATGATTAGACGAAATACTGAGTTCTCCCGAACACTTAATAATTGCACTCAAAAAAGCTATCGAACAACAATCATTTTCGATATTTTCTTTCAAAACTTCCAACTTTGCTTTGGTTGCAAAAGACATAATTTCTCCTTAATTAAAGTTAGGTACTTGATTTAAATTAACCACTCTATCTAGTGGAATTTTGTATTTTTCAATTAGATTAAATGCTCTATGGTTTTTTCCTACATTTTCAACTTTGTGAGCATCGCTATTAATTATAAACTTAACATCTGTTTTAAGCATTTTTTCAATATCTTCTTTTGAAAAATTAATGCGTTTACCATTAAGTTCTATATATATTCCTTTTTCGGCACACGCCTTGGCAATTTTTTCGCAATCAACATAACATCCGGCATAATTTAAATGAGCAATTATACTAATTCGGTGTTTTTCAATTGCATTTAAGTAAGCCTCAGTATTAGTTTCAATCTGTTTTTTGGTTGGCTTTTTTCTAATAATATTTGGAAGTACAAACTTAAACCATTCTTTCAACTTAACCTTTGTCATTTTGTGAAAGCCCAAAATCACCAAATCAAGGCCAATTAGTTCGCTATCTGAAATATCCAAATCTCCATTTCTTGAAATCAAATTCGCTTCGATTCCAAGCAAAATTTTGGGTTTATATTTGTTTTTGATGTCATCAATGTCTTGACGCATTTTATCCAAATCACCGTGTTTAATGTGATAAATTGAATTATATGAGTGTTCGGTTATGGCAATATACTTAAGCCCCAAATTCTCTGCTTGTCGCACGTTTTCTTCGATAGTGCTTGTCCCATGCGTATAAGTCGTGTGAGTATGAAAATCACCAATTAAATTCATTTTATTCTCCTACAAATTCGATTTCACAATCCAATTTAATTTTGTACTTTTCAAAAAATTTTTGTTTTAATTCTTCGATTAACTCAAATATTTCAGTGCTTTTTGCATTGCCTAAATTTAATATAAAATTAGCATGCTTTTGGGATACCTGTGCGTTTCCTTTGGACATTCCTTTTGCACCCATCTCGTCTAATAATTTGGATACAACTATGCCATCTACTCGTTTGAAAACGCAACCTGCCGAAAACCCTTTTGGCTGGGTGGTGTTTCTTTTTTTGAGAGTTTCTAGCATGGTGTTTTTTATGACATCTTTTTTGCAAGGCGTCAGTTTTAGCCCAATTCTCAAAATTATATAATTTTTGTTTGAAAATATGCTTTTGCGATAGCCAAACTCACAATCCGAATTATTCAAATATATAATTTTTTGTTTTGTTAAATCATAAGCCACTACAAAAGATATTATATTAGACATTTCAAATCCAAAACAACCCAAATTCATACAAGTTGCACCACCCATGCTTGCTGGAACTCCAATGGCTTTTTCTATTCCACCAAGTCCATGTTCACAAGCATAACTAATAACACTTGAAATCATCACTCCAGCACCGACTTGTATATCATCGTGTGTCTCTTGAATTCTCTCAAAGTCTCCACATAATTTAATTACAACTCCGTCGTATCCATTGTCCGAAAAGACAATATTACTTCCGTTGCCTAGTACAAATATTTTTGCATGTATGTCTTGCAAATAAAGCATAGCCTTGACAAAATCTTCAATTGTGCAAATTTTCAAAAAATACTTGGCTTTGCCACCAACCCTAAAGGTTGTCATATTTTTCAGATTATAATTTTCAAAAACTTCACTCGACTTTAGTTGTTTTTTAAGTTTTGTCAAATTTAAATTATGTACTTTCATATTTTACCCCAAAACAATAATTTTTTCAATCAATTATTTAAATATATTAAATAATTATTTGTAATATATATGAAAAAACCAATATGTTTTGACTTTTATAATCCAAATTTAAAAAGAAAAAAGCCAGAAAATTCCGGCTTTTAGAGTAAGTTTTGTTTGTCCGACTTGATTTTTTGAATTGATTTTAGCAAGTGTTTTTCATCTTCGGGAGTAAGAGTTATATACAAAGTACGACTAACACCCGATTTATTTACAATTGAAGGGATTGAAAAATAACAATCGTTAACTTTATTGTATGCCGACACTGAGATTATTGCATTTTGATTATCCAAAATTGCATTTGTAATTTTGAGAAGAGACATTCCTATTCCATAACTGGTATTGCCTTTTTTCTTAATGATATTATAGGCACTACTACAAACTTCGTTTTGAATTTCACTCATCTGTTCTTTTGTCAAAAACTTTTCGGCTTTTTCTAATCCAATCATTACATTATTCCAAGGAATAAACTCACTATCTCCATGCTCCCCAATTACATAGCCATGAATACTCTTTGGACTAATATTTAATTTTTGTCCCACCAAATATCTAAGTCTAGCCGAGTCAAGGGTGGTTCCACTACCAATTACCCTACTTGAAGGAAATCCCGAAAGCCTAAAAGTTATATCCGTCATTATGTCCAAAGGATTTGTTGCAACCAAATAAATACCATTAAACCCAGATTTTCCAACTTCAGATACAACGCTTTGAAATACATCTTTGTTTTTGTTAATTAAATCGGTTCTTGTCTCTCCTACATTTTGGTTTCTTCCTGCACAAATACAAACTATTGTTGCATCTGCACAGTCTGAGTAATCTCCAGCAAAAACTTTGAAATTCTTGGGTGCATAGGACATTGCATGACTCAAATCACTGGCTTCGCCTTCGGCTTTTTCTTTGTTAATATCTATTAGCACAAGTTCATCAATGGCCACACCATTTACAACCATTGCATAAGCATAACTCATACCAACGTTTCCACATCCTACTATTACAATTTTTTTCATAAATTCACCTAACCTTTGTAATTATCTCCTTGATAAATATCCAAATCATTTAATCTTTTTGTTATTCCGTTTAAAATCAACTTTTTGTGCATAGCCCACTCTGGTGCTAGACACATGTCTTTTGGCGGGTCGCCAGTAATTCTGTGTATTATAATGTCGGGTCTAAGACTTCTTATAATCTTGCAAACCGCGAGTTCATATGCACTTTGTGTCAAAGGTTTATACTCTCCACTTAAGTACATCTGTCCAAGTTTAGTATCTTTCAATACATAAGTATTATGAATCTTGACACCATTTACACCTAGATTATTTATAAATTTAACGGTACTGATTAAATCATCATCACTCTCATTTAGACCAACCATTATATGTGCCACAACATCAATACCATAACTCTTTAAAATCTTGCAAGCACGCGCAAAATCTTCATTTGAATAACATCTATTAATTTTATCTGCAATTTCTAAATTAGTAGTTTGAAGACCTAGTTCAACACAAACATAATATTTACTTTTGTAAGAAGCAAGTAATTTAGACACATCGTCATCAATCAAATCTGGTCTGGTCGCAACTTCCAAGCCTATAATTTTGGGACTTTGGCTTAGTGCCATGTCATATTTTTTCTTTAGATTTTCTATAGAATCATATGTCCCACTAAAAGATTGAAAGTATATAATAAACTGCTCCGCTCTCAAACCCCTATAACTATTCAAAAATAAATTTACTTGATTTTTGATAGAGTCAAGAGTATCTTCACATTTGCCTTTGATATTTTCGCCCGAACCACTGCTTCCGCAAAATATACAACCACCTATCCCTTTTGTCCCATCTCTATTAGGACAAGTAAAATTTCCGTCCACACAAATTTTGAGTGTTCGTTTTCCAAATCGTTTTTTTAAATACATATTTAAGTGATTATATCTTTCCACAAAATTATTTTAACATATTTTGAATAATTTTGTTAAATATTTTTGTATATTCAATCTTAGTATAAAGATAATGGCACTAGGTTATCCAAAACCCAATTATTACTTTTTTTGCATAAACGGACAAGCGGATTAATATAAATATTTTAGTAAATTCGAAAATTACAAATTCAAAAAGGGGAACTTTATGAAACTAAAAAGATATATACTTGTGCTATTGCTTCCAGTTTTATTTTTGTTTGCTGGTTGCAAAAGTGACGAAGTGCTTAATGCTTCCAAAAATCTATCTTCATACACAATAGACATAACATATAATGACGACCACACACTAACATGCAAACAAACTGTTGATTACAAAAACAATACCGGCACTACTCTTGATAACATAATGTTTCACTTGTATCCACAAAGTTTTAGACTGGGTGCAAAGTCGAGTGTTGTTAGTACTCTTAATTACAAAAAGTGTTATGAATATGGCTCGAGTTATGGAAGCCTAAATATTTCAAAACAACAAGTTAATGGTAGCGATAGTGAAATTGAAATTATCGGCAATGACGAAGATATTGCAAATGTCAAATTAGACAAACCTTTACGCCCAAATGAAACCACTAGCATTTACTTTGAATACACAGTTGTTATTCCGAATATTAATCATCGCTTTGGATATGGAGATGATACAATTAATATTGCCAATTTTTATCCAATTGCTTGCATGTATGAAGACGGCGAATTTGTAATAGATAGTTATCACTACAATGGTGACCCATTCTATTCAGACGTTGCAAATTATAGTATTACTTTGCATGCACCAAATAATTTAGTTATGGCATCGTCCGGAAATCTAACATCACAAGAGTCAAACGAAAACATAAATACATACACAATTAATGCACTTACAATAAGAGATTTTGCAATAGTGCTTTCTGACAAATTCAACGTAGTTTCTGACAAGGCTGGCGACACTACTGTCAATTACTATTACTATAAAAACCAATATCCCAACGAAGCTATTAGAACATCAGTTGACGCAGTAATTACATTTAATAGACTATTTGGAACATATCCATACAAGGTTTTAAATGTGGTCGAATCGGACTTTGTCCATGGCGGAATGGAATATCCAAATCTTGTACTAATATCCGACATGGTTGATGTTCAAAGCGATTATATTAATGTAATTGTTCATGAAATAGCTCATCAATGGTGGTATGGAATAATCGGAAACAACGAGTATCATTATGGCTGGCTTGATGAAGGACTAACCGAATATTCAACTGTTTTGTTTTATGACGAAAATCCAAACTACAATGTAAACACCAAAGAGTTAATCAAAAACACAACAAATAGTTATGTGACTTTTGTTGACGTTTACACCAAAGTATTTGGAAAAGTAGATACATCAATGAATAGACGTCTTAATGAATACAACAACGAAAGTGAATATGTATACATTTCATATGTCAAAGGCATGCTTATGTTTGATAGCCTAAAAGATGTACTGGGCAAAGAAAAATTTATTAAATGTTTGCAAACATACTTTGAAGATAACAAGTTTAAAATTGCTACTCCCGACACGCTTATTGAGTCATTTAGCAAAGGTGCAAAATGCAACATGCGTGGTATATTTGAATCATGGATTAACGGGAAAGTCAAGATTGTAGAAATCAAATAATTTGAAAATCATATAACACGAGAAAGGGCAAGGATACAAACATCCTTGCCCTTGATTTCTCGCTAGAAGATAAGGTTATATCCTTATCTTATTTTTAGTTTACACATTATTTTTGATATTATACATATAATTTTATTTTTCTTCAACAAACCACTTGTTTCTCTCGTTAAACAAGTATGTCTCATGCCTACAAATTCTCACCGTATATCTATCCCCTAGTCCGCCTACCTTCATTGATACTGCAGGTCTACAATCAAGCACCTTGTCTATATTAAATATTTTTCCGTCGAAGTCAATTGTTAATGGCTTTATCTTTCCATTTTCGTCAATTTCGACAGTTACTTTGACGTATTTTTTGTTCATGTCTTCCACCCGCTTCCCCAAGTATTTTATATAGGCTTAAAAAATCCCACCGGATGTATTATATGTGTCTCAGTTGTAGGGTTTAATGTTGCCAAATTTTCATTTTCCAAAATATTTGCTCGTCTTATAATATTATACCCAAATCTTGACCTTAAATTCTCTATAGTATTTTCCAACTTTTGTTGTTTTTCCAAATTTTGTCCTATATGAAAAATATCCTCTTGAATCTTACCCTCGCACAAATTTGTAACTCTTACACCCAATGCCCTAACATCCAAACTCCAATCGTAATGTTCCAAAAAAAGTCTATAAGCATGTTGAGCAATATCTAGTGACACATTTGTCGGATTATTAAGCGCGATTTGTCTTTCAAACGACTGCAAGTTGGTATCCTTGACCCAAAGACACACACAACTAGCATATGCATCTTTTTTCTTCATTCTTTCGGCAACGCTTTCTGCTAGCAAATATATTACACTCTTGACTTGCTCGTTTGTACTCAAGTCGATTGGGCAAGTTGTACTATTTCCAAACGATTTGATTTTTTCAGTCTTGAATATGCTTGTCACTTCGGTATTATCTAGTCCGTTTGCAAAATCATACAAGACCTGCCCCATTTTGCCAAGTGTAATTTTTAGATATTTTTTGTCCGCCACAGCCAAGTCGCCAATAGTTCTTATTCCTGCTTTTTCAAATTTTTTGGTCGTTGCTCTTCCAACATACAAAAGGTCACTTGCTGGCAACCCCCAAATTAAATCTTTGTAATTTTGGGGTGTTATGGTTGTAACTGCATTCGGTTTTTTTATATCGCTTCCAAGTTTGGCAAAGACCTTATTAAAACTAACACCTATGCTCACAGTTAGCCCTATTTCGGCAATTATTCTAGCCCTTATGTTGTTAGCAATCTTTTCGGCTTGGTCAAAGTCTTGAGCCAAATGAGATATATCTATCCATGCCTCATCAATTCCAAAACTCTCGACCCTATCTGAATACTCTCTATAAATATCCTTGACTAATTTGCTTATGTAAAGATACAGTTCAAATCTTGCAGGCAAGCACACAAGTTCGCCCTTGCACTTTTGTCGAGCCTCCCAAACAGTATCTCCCGTCTTAATATTGTATGCTTTGGCTATATAATTTTTGGCAAGAACTATTCCATGTCTTTTTTCTTCATCTCCAACCACAACAACCGCCTTGTTTCGAACACTAGGATTGTACAAACTCTCAACACTTGCATAAAAATTATTAAGGTCACTATGGAGTATAAATCTTCCCATAAATTCTCTTCCTTTCCATTTACTTAGATACACCCAAAATCGCCAAATCAGTATATTTTCAAAAAAGTATATGGTTACACCGATATGTTTTGACATAGTAGAACGTTTGTTCTATAAAAGTATAGCACTGGGCTTACATTTTGTAAAGGGAAATTAGACAAATTATATAATGGATATTTTTGGAAAATGCGGACTAAATGATTATAAAAAAACAAAAAGACGTCTGCAAAAGCAAACATCTTTCTAATTTACTTGTCTTTATCCTTGGTTACAAATTCCCACATAAGTGAGGTATCTGGAATAATATCTTTGGATATTGGTGTAAGATTTTTGAATAGACTATAGAAAGGTATATCGTCAATCTTAACCCTATCTTCTCTTACAAATCTTTCCACTTCGGACTTGTAGACACAAAGTTCATATTCGTGCATTGTATCTACAAAGTAATCCACTTTGGTTCTATATGGCTCAATAAATTGCTCTTCGACAGCCGTTACTTCCGGCCAAATTTCGCAAGTTTTCTTGGGCATAGTGTTACGTCTATCAATATCTCTTATACATCTTCTGAGAAGTCTTAAATTTTTGGACGACAATTGGAATTTGTCATTTTTGAAAGACTGAAGTGGACTCACATAAATTTTGAAATAATTTGATGTTCCCAAACTCTTGAGAACTCTAGGATTCAAAACGTGTATTCCTTCAAAAATTACAATCGAATTAAATTTGTATTTGTAAGGCTTGGCATCATGGATTGACTTGCTTTGTTTGAAGTCGTATTCTGGAAACTTAACATCTTCGCCACCGAAGTATTTTGAAAAGCACTCTTTCATAAGTTCATAATCGAGTATGTCTGGACTATCAAAATCTGGTTTTCCGTTAGGAAGTGGTTTTCGTTTGTCTAAATCAATAAAGAAATCGTCCATGGATATAACATCTACAACACGTCCCTTTAATTCAAGTATTTGTTTCAAAAGTTTGGCAGTTGTTGTTTTTCCTGCACAACTAGGTCCACAAAGCAAGACTATTTTAACATTGTTTTTTGTCAAAATTTTGTTTGCAAGTGTAAATAACTGCCCCCTATATCTACTCTCGGTATCAAAAACGAATTTGTTTAAATCTCTTTCTTGTTTTTTTTCAATAGCATCAACTGATATGTATTTGTTCATTTAAATTTCCTTACTGTTTTTTTGCATTGCCATAAATTAATTTGTCAAGTCCTTTGACAATTCCATCATAAACTGGATATGAAACTAGCACAACACAAATTATAAATAAAATATTAGTTAAGTTTAGTGGAACATATTCAAAGAAACTTGCCCAAGACTTAACAGAAAGTATTGCTACACACAAAGTAACCATGCACGCAAACATAATTCCTCTAAATACATCAAATGGCTTACATAGTCTAAATAGTACAAGAAGTCCTACAAATGTAATAGACAAAGATGCCATTGTTTGGAACTGTCCATCTGTTCCTAGCGCCAAATCAAATAAGTAACAAGCAATAACATTAATAAATAATATTAAAGCCCCCGGCAAAGATTTTGACAACAAATTGGACAAGAACTTACCCTTGATTTTTTCGTTGTTCGGTTGTAATGCAAGGAAGAACGAAGGCACACCAATAACTAAGGTTTCAAGCAATAATACCTGTCTTGTTGTAAATGGATACAACTGACCAATGATTATGTAGAAAATTGATAGCAATATTGTATAAATAGTTTTCATCAAGAATAGCGATGATGACTTTTGAATATTGTTAATAACACGCCTACCTTCGGCAACCACCGATGGCATTGACGAAAAGTTGCTATCCAATAGTACTAAGTTACTAACAAGTCTAGTCGCTTCCGAACCACTCGCCATTGCAACACTACAATCGGCTTCCTTGAGTGCCAAAATATCGTTGACACCATCACCAGTCATAGCAACCTTGTGACCTTTGGCTTTGAGTGCTTTGACTAGTATACATTTTTGCTCGGGACTAACACGTCCAAATATTGTATAGTTGTCCGCAGCATCTATAACTTGTTGTTGACTAAGTCCTTCAAGACTTATGTATCTGTCTGCATTTTCCACGCCTACACGACGACTAACTTCGCTAACTGTAATTGGGTTATCTCCAGATATAATCTTAATGTCTACACCATTTTCTTTGAACCACGCAATAGTTTCCATCGCATCTTCTCTAATATGGTCTTCAATTACAACTATTGCCACCGGTTCTCTTTTTGGCGGAATTTTGTCATCTTTCAAAGTTCCATCGCATTGAGCAAATAACAAGACTCTGAAACCTTTGCTAGCATAAGTTTTAACCAAGTTATCCACTTGGGCATTTTTTGTCTTCAAAACATATTCAGGTGCACCAAACACATATGTTTCGCCATTTGTAAATGTTACTCCACTCATTTTTCGTGTTGAATTGAATGGCAAAACATGTGATGCGGTCATGTCTTTGGAGTATCCAAAGTGAGTAATAAGTGCTCTACTAGTTTGGTTGTTATCATCCAAAGCGGTAAGCATTGAGCCAATTAAATGGTCAAGAGTATGTTTCATGTCGGTTTTGATTTGAATTACGTTGTTTACTTTCATGGTTCCGTCAGTTATTGTGCCTGTTTTGTCTAGGCACAACACATCTGCCCTTGCAAGCATTTCAATAGAATACAAATCTTGAACCAAAGTTCGCTTTTTTGCTAGTTTAATAACACCTACTGCCAAAGCCATCGAAGTAAGCAAGAACATGCCAGCAGGAATCATTCCAATCATTGAACCCGCTGTTCTTCGAATAATTTCGGCAGTTGAATTATCGCTTCCAAGCAAATCATAGTTATTTTTGAACATCAAAATTGATAGTGGGATAATTATAATACCAATTATTGTAATAATCGTATTCAAAGTCCCCATAAGTTCGCTTTTTGGCTTTTTGTATTGTTTTGCTTGAGCAGCAAGTTTGGCTGTATATGTATCGTTTCCAACTTTGTCAACCTTGGCATAACACTTTCCACCAACAACAAAGCTTCCGCTATATAGTATGTCGCCCTTGGTCTTTTTGACAGCAACACTTTCACCCGTAAGCAAACTTTCATTGACTTCGACAGTTCCTTCCAAAACTATACTGTCGGCACAAATTTGCTTGCCAGTTTGCAAAATCATTATATCATCAAGCACAAGTTCGCTTACTGGAATTTTGCTTTCCATCTTGTCTCTTATGACTGTTGCTGTCGGTGACGAAACGAGACTGATTTTTTCTATTGTCTTTTTTGCCTTGATTTCTTGAATCATGCCAATAAGAGTATTTGCAAGCACGATAAACATAAATAGGCAGTCGCCCCAAGCACCAACAGAAATTAATGCCCCGGCAACCAACAAACAAAGCAAGTTAAAAAACGAGAACAGGTTCCCAAAAATTATTGCTCTGTAAGTTTTTGTATTTTTTGACTCAACCACATTGACAAGTTTTTCTTCCTGTCTTTTGAGTACTTGGTCATAACTAAGACCGGTTTTAACTTGTGGATTATATCTTTCGATTTCAATAGCCTTGTCTTTTTTCTTTTTGGATTTTGGCTTCTTTTCTTCTTCCTTAGGGATTATCCTAGGCGCTTTGATAACCACTTCTTTTTTGCTTTTGTGCTCGTTCTCTTCGTGCGATGTTATTTCTTGAGAATCATCTACAATTGCTTCGGCATCAAGCAAAATATTTTGCTTTTCTTCTTGCACTGTCTTTTTGGCTATATTTTCTGTGTCTTTTTTGTCAGTTTTAGGCAAGGAATTTTTTGCTTTCGACTTAGCCAAAGACTTTTTTGTCCTAGATTTTTTTCCTTTTGTGTTACTCATTGATTTTCCTTTTATATTTAATAGTTTTTTTTAAAAAACCTAATTTCAAATTACAACTGCCACACAAATTTTGAGTAATCAAAAAAATGGTGGCGGTTCTTGAAGTTTAATGTTCAAAGAAAGTATCCCTTCTACATTACAATATATTAACATAATTAGTTTTAAATTTCAAATAAAATAATGACTTTTGTAAAATAGCCAAATAATTTTTTGTTAAACTTTCAAAAAGCCTTGCAAAAAAAGTTGTTTGGTGTTATACTTTGACTAGTTTTACATATCCCAAAACTAAAATTCCGATTTGAGCAAAGTGGCGACTTGCAAGGAAAGATATTTAAAATGAATATCCAAGTTTCAAAAAAAGTTCTTGTCAAAAACTAGTAAGATGGATTTTTAATCAATTAGGGTGGAACCGCGGTCAAATATCGTCCCTAAAAACCAAACTTTTTTTCGTAAATATATTTATGAAGTTGTATTTTGGTTTTAGGGATTTTTTTGTAAAATAAAAATAATTTTAAGGAGAACATTATGACAAAAGTAACAATGGACAAAATTGTAAACCTTTGCAAAAACAGGGGTATAATTTTTCAAGGAAGCGAGATTTATGGCGGAATGGGAAACACTTGGGACTATGGTCCAGTTGGTGTTGAAATCAAAAACAATATAAAACGTGCTTGGTGGAAGAGATTTGTTCAAGAAGACAAATCAACTTATGGTGTTGATGCAGCAATTCTTATGAATCCTAGAGTTTGGGAAGCATCTGGTCACACTCAAAACTTTAGTGACCCAAAAATGGATTGTAAGGCTTGTAAGCAAAGATTTAGAGCAGATAATCTTATTGAAGAACACTCCAAAGGCACAGTTTCAGCCGAAGCAATGACAAACGAACAAATGGAAGAATACATAAACACAAACAAAGTTAAATGTCCACATTGTGGCAATTTTGATTGGACACCAATTAGACAATTTAAACTTATGTTTGAGACAAGTCGTGGGACTTTGGAAGGCGAAAAAGACGTCGTTTATCTAAGACCAGAAACCTGCCAAGGCGAATATGTAAACTTTCTTAATATTCAACGTAGCATGAGAGCCAAAGTGCCTTTTGCAATTGCACAAATTGGAAAATCTTTCCGAAACGAAGTAACACCGGGAAATTTTATATTTAGAACTATTGAATTTGAACAAATGGAATTACAAAGATTTTGCAAAGAATCAGATAGTTTTGAATTTTATGAAGACTACAAACAAAGAGCGATGAAATTTTTGACAGATTTGGGCTTTGCACCCGAACATCTTAAATTCCACGACCACGAAAAATTAGCATTTTATGCCAAAGCCGCTTGTGATATTTTCTATCTATTCCCTATGGGCTGGAGTGAACTTAATGGCGTACATCATAGGTCAACTCATGACTTGACTAGACACCAAGAATTTAGCGGAAAATCTATGCTTTATCTTGACCCTATCACCAACGAAAAATACATTCCAAATGTTATTGAATATTCAATTGGTGCAGATAGACTAATGCTCGCTGTTTTGACCGAAGCATACAACGAAGAAACCTTGGAAGGTGGAGACACAAGAGTTGTTCTCAAACTTCACCCCGCTCTTGCACCTTACAAAGTAGCAGTTTTGCCACTTCAAAAAAATCTAAGCGAAAAAGCCTGTGAAATATACAATAACCTTTCCAAAAAATTCATGTGTATCTATGACGAATCGGGTTCTATTGGTAAACGTTATCGTAGACAAGATGAGATTGGTGTTCCTTTCTCAGTAACTATTGACTTTGATACTTTGGAAGACAATACAGTTACAATTAGAGATAGAGACACTATGGAACAAATTAGATTAAATATCGACGAACTAGAAAGTTATATTGCTAGTAGAATTGAGTTTAACTAAATTGCAAGTCCAAAATGTCCAATATAAAAAACACTTTTGAAAACTTTTTGTTTAGTTGACATACAAAAAATGACCTAAATTAGGTCATTTTTTTTAATTTGCTAAATTTAAATTATTTATCTCTCAAAATCATCGTGTTTAATTATTTGCATTGGAATCTCATTTTCTCTGTGCATAGTGTAACCAACAATACAATCGCAATTTGCAATAACATGCGGAGCAATAGTCCATTCTCTATGCTGTCTTTTTGTAGAGTCCTTTGGATTTTTAAGTTCACTAGAAAGCATTAATGCTTGACAGTATAATTTTCTGGCATCATGTGGGATAGAAGAATATTTTTCAACAAGTTCACGATAATATTTTGCTTGTTGAGATTCGCCATAAGTAATAGTATTCCCCGTTCTAATTCTATCCAAATAATCCTTATCAAAACTATTCAAAAGCCTACGTGATTTTTGATAAATTTCATGGTCTATATTATTTTCAATTTTTTCTCCCATATCGTGCACCCCTAAAGTTTTAATATATTTACATTTTAATATATGTTCCCCAAAAAGTCAATACCCAAATTTTATTCATAGCATAGCCTTAGTAACACTTTCAAATATAAAATTTAAGATTGTTTTTCTTCCATAAAATCCGAAGACTGAAAAACATTCTTTGCTTTTTGAATAAGTTTTTCATAAGGGAGAGATTCTAGTTCTGCCCTTGCTTTAATTTTTTCTACATATGTAGGTAACCTCTAAAAATTCATAAAAAATTGTTAAAAAAATCGTCAGATTATGGTATAATAAAGATACTATAATAAAGGCGGTTGAAATGAAATGCAGATCAATCTTTTTGCGGAAGAAACACAATTACAGAGATTATCCGAACTCGGAGATTCATTGGAAAAACTGAATGTTATAGACTTTGAATCATTCAGACCTTTGCTTGAAAAGGTAAATTGTAAAGAACGTAAAAGCAAAGCCGGCAGACCGTCGTATGATGTTGTAATGATGTTCAAAATACTCGTATTGCAACGATTGTTTAATTTATCTGATGATCAAACTGAATACCAGATAACTGATCGAATGAGCTTTCAGCGTTTTATTGGCTTATCATTGGGAGAGCGTGTACCTGATGCAAAAACAATCTGGCTTTTTAAGGATACCATTACGCAAAAAGAAATAATTGAGCCTTTATTTAATCAGTTCACAGCGCAATTGGAATCGCAAGGTATTATAACGCATACAGGAACAATTGTTGATGCGACTTTTGTGGATGCACCGCGTCAGCGCAACACTCGTGAGGAAAACAATCAAATTAAAAATGGCGAGATACCCAAAGAATGGGAGAAAAATACCCATAAACTTGCGCAAAAAGATACAGACGCCCGTTGGACAAAGAAAAATGATGAAACTCATTACGGATATAAAAATCATGTAAAAGTGGATGCCGACAGTAAGATTATTACGGATTACGCAACCACATCAGCAAATATACATGACAGCAATGAATTTTCAGAATTTCTCGGAGAAGATGACAAGATAATATACGCTGACAGCGCCTATGTAGGAAAAGAAATTCCGAAACATGTAGAAAACCGCATATGTGAAAAAGGATATCGCGGCAAACCGTTGACTGATGAACAAAAAGAAAGCAATCGAAGAAAATCAAAAATTCGATGCAGAATTGAGCATGTGTTTGGATTTATTACCGTATCTATGCATGGTCTTACTGTGCGTTCCATTGGCATAAAGCGAGCAGAGTTTAATATAGGTCTTACAAACCTTGTTTATAACTTTTGCAGATATACTATTTTAA
>ULTU01044443.1_pt1 | contig 24646 bp, 18 predicted proteins | sample 1957861 | NCBI WGS metagenome assembly ULTU01 (sample SAMEA4835742, study PRJEB28245) | human gut metagenome | biome: gut microbiome; material: fecal sample | place: Denmark | collected 2008
AGTGCAGAAGCTCGAGGCCGAACGCATTGGCAACGTGATTAATGACCGAATCCAGCATAGCGCAACCTCCTTTCAAGTAAGGTTCCGAGGATGGAAATCGGAAGCAGGATGATGAGGTAGGCGATGACCAGCATGCTGAGGGCTTCCGGAGTCTTATAATAGAGACCGATGAGGTCCTTCGCGACGTACATGAGGTCCGCCAGGGCGATGCCGCTGAACACGGAAGTTTCCTTCAGGAGGAAGATGACATTCGCCACGAGGGAAGGTACCGAAACGGCCATGGCCTGTGGGAGGATGACACTCCACATCGTCTGCACCGGGGTCATCCCGAGGCTGAGTGCCGATTCCTTCTGGATCGGCTCGACGGTTTCGAGACCGGAACGGAAGGCTTCGGTCATGTAGGAGCCGCCGAGGAAGGCGAGTCCGACGATACCACAGAGCTCCGCAGACCAGCGGATGCCGATCTTCGGAAGACCGAAATACAGGAAAAAGAGCTGTACGAGCAGCGGCGTGTTGCGGCTGAGCTCAACGTAAACGGAAACGATGTGGCGCAGCACCGGGATCCGGTAGTACTCGACCGCGCTGCACAGGATGCCGACGACGGTCGCGAACACGATACCCAGGGCACCGATCGTAAGCGTCAGCCGCGCAGCCTCGACGTACATCGGAATGTACTGCTGAATAAACTGAAAATCCAAACTTTTGCTCCTTCGTAAAAAAGAAAAAAGGACCCGCGATGTGCGAGTCCTCTTCGTCCCAATCAAAACAGATCCTATATTTCTAATAGATCCTATCTTCCCGGATGAAATTCAACGCACATCAAAGACGCCCTATGGCAAGCCATACAGCAGCAACAACAACAACATGTATTCATATTACGGTTGCTTCTGAACGTCATGTGCGTTTCCTCCTGAAAGAATTTTCCGGTAGAACCAATTCCTACTTCTCTACTGGAATTTTCTTAACTTTATCACCATGAAGTGCTGCCGTCAATGCTTTCGGCCGGATTCTGCTATCACCATTCGGAATGGAAGTGAAAACCCCGACTGTGTGCACGCGCACGGGCCTCTCTGGAAATACCTGCCGTGCACCGGCACTCGCAGTCTGTACGGAATCCGAAAACCTGAAAACCCCGACATGCCATGCACGCCGGGGTTTTCAGGTTCATTTTTCAGGATAATAGTAAAAAATACTGGAAACAGTATTTCATCGCGATTACAAAATGTCGATGTGCTCACCTGCGAGGGCCTTGTTCATGCTGCGGACAGCACAGAACTTACCACACATACTGCAGGTATCGCTGTGGTCGTCCTCCGGGAGACGGTCGTTACGGATCTTCTTTGCGGTCTCCGGATCGAGTGCACACTCGAACTGTGCGTCCCAGTCCAGGGCCTTACGTGCATCGGCCATCTTATCGTCGATGTCACGCGCATGCGGGATCCCCTTCGCGATATCCGCTGCGTGGGCTGCGATCTTCGAAGCGATGATGCCCTGCTTTACATCCTCAAGGTTCGGAAGTGCGAGGTGCTCTGCCGGTGTGACATAGCAGAGGAAGGATGCGCCGTTCATCGCGGCGACAGCACCACCGATGGCTGCCGTGATGTGATCATATCCCGGTGCGATATCCGTCACGAGCGGTCCGAGAACATAGAACGGTGCGCCCATGCAGAGGGTCTTCTGTACTTCCATATTTGCAGCGATCTGGTTCAGTGGCACATGCCCCGGACCCTCGACCATAACCTGAACGTTATGTGCCCATGCACGCTTCGTGAGCTCACCGAGACGTACGAGCTCCTCGATCTGGCATACATCGGTCGCATCCGCGAGACAGCCCGGACGGCAGGCATCACCGAGGGAAATGGTGACATCATACTCCTCACAGATATCGAGGATCTCGTCGAAGTACTCGTAGAACGGGTTCTCCTGACCGGTCATGCTCATCCATGCGAACACGAGGCTGCCGCCACGGCTGACGATGTTCATCTTCCGCTGATGCTTGCGGATCTGCTCGATGGTCTTCCGGGTGATACCACAGTGCAGGGTCACGAAGTCGACACCATCCTGCGCGTGCAGGCGGATGACATCGAGGAAATCCTTCGCCGTCAGAGTATCGAGGTCACGCTGGTAGTGAATGACGCTATCGTATACCGGAACCGTACCGATCATCGCCGGACACTCCTTACAGAGCTTCTGACGGAACGGCTGCGTATTTCCATGGCTGGAGAGATCCATGATAGACTCCGCACCCATGCGGACAGCACTCATCACCTTCTCCATCTCGAGATCGTAATCCTTCATATCTCTCGACACACCGAGGTTTACATTGATCTTCGTCCGAAGCATCGAGCCGACACCCTCCGGATCCAGGCAGGTATGGTTCTTGTTTGCGCAGATCGCAACCTTACCCTCTGCCACCAGCTGACGAAGCTTCTCCTCCGTCATATGCTCCTTCTCTGCGACGATCTTCATCTGCGGCGTTACGATACCCTTCCGCGCCGCATCCATCTGTGTTGTATAATTCTGCATATTTTCTCCTTTTCTGATTCGGAATCAGCCATCATCTGTTCAGCCGTCGAACCATGACTCTGGAAAACAGCGTTTCCGCAGCCTCGGGATGCCTCGCATCATGGCCTTTCTTCTGAACATATAAAAAGAGAACACCCGCAGGTGTTCTCTCAGATCCATAAACGTACAGAAGACGTCTCATCCTAAGTATTTACCTACGTTGGCATTATCCAAATCAGGTTGCGGGTCGAGATTTCTGAATCTCCTCTCAGCCGACAGCAGTCAGCTCCCCTCTTCATAATTTTGTATTTGTTAAATTATAGAACGCCTGCCTCCTGTTGGCAAGGCCAGGAAGAAAAAAGATTCAGCAAAAGATTCAGCATCCGTCTTCCTTCGCCCAGCCGTAAGCGTACTTGACAGCCTTGTTCCAGCCCTTGATCTTCTTCGCTCTGTCCTCGTCAGAGATCTTCGGCTCAAAAATCTTATCGATCGCCCAGTTCTTGATGACATCTTCCTTGCTGCTCCAGTAACCTACAGCGAGGCCTGCAAGATAGGCTGCGCCCATCGCGGTGGTCTCTACGCATCGTGGGCGCTCTACCGGAGCATTGATGATGTCAGACTGCGTCTGCATCAGGAAATCGTTGGCACTCGCGCCACCGTCCACCTTCAGGGTGGCAAGCTCGATGCCGGCGTCTGCCTTCATGGCGTTCAGCACGTCATTTACCTGATACGCGATGGACTCCAGCGTCGCACGGATGATGTGGTACTTATTGACACCACGTGTGATACCGACGATGGTTCCTCTTGCGTACTGATCCCAGTGCGGAGCACCGAGGCCGGTAAATGCAGGAACCACGTAACATCCGTTGGTATCCTTTACCTTCTTCGCCATATACTCGGAATCCGGTGAAGAATCGATGATACGAAGCTCATCTCTCAGCCACTGAACCGCTGCACCTGCGACGAAGATGGAACCCTCGAGTGCGTAATTCACCTTACCGTCGAGTCCCCATGCGATGGTGGTTACGAGTCCGTTCTTCGAGAAGATCGGCTTCTCACCGGTGTTCATCAGCATGAAGCAGCCGGTTCCGTAGGTGTTCTTCGCTTCACCAGGCTTGAAGCAGGTCTGTCCGAAGAGCGCGGCCTGCTGGTCACCCGCTGCACCGGCGATCGGGATCGCGCCACCGAGGTACGAAGGATCCGACTCGCCGTATACGCAGCTGGACGGCATCGGTGTCGGCAGCATGCACTTCGGGATATCGAGCTCTGCGAGGATCTCATCATCCCACTCCAGTGCGTTGATGTTGAAAAGCATCGTACGGGAGGCGTTGGAATAATCGGTTACATGCACGCGGCCCTTCGTCAGCTTCCAGATCAGCCATGTCTCGACGGTACCGAATAAGAGCTCACCCTTTTCTGCTCTTTCTCTTACACCCTCTACGTTATCGAGGATCCACTTTACCTTCGTGCCTGAGAAGTACGCATCGATGACGAGACCTGTCTTCTCTCTGAACTTATCGGTGAGCCTCTTCTCCTTCAGGCTGTCACAGTACTCGGAGGTTCTGCGGCACTGCCATACGATCGCGTGATATACCGGCTCGCCGGTTTCCTTATCCCATACGATGGTGGTCTCTCGCTGGTTGGTGATACCGATACCTGCGATATCCTCTGCAGTTGCACCGATCTTATTGATCGCCTCGACGGCTACACCGAGCATGCTCGCCCAGATCTCCTCTGCATCATGCTCCACCCAGCCCGGCTTCGGGAAGTACTGTGTGAACTCACGCTGTGCCACGCTGCACATCTCACCCTTCTCGTTGAACAGGATACACCGGTTACTCGTCGTTCCCGCATCCAGCGCCATTACATACTTAGCCATACCTTTTTTCTCCTTTGCTCAATGTTTACATCCTGAGCAGCAGCTCCTTCGCGACGACGTCACCGCCCTCCAGGTAGTAACGTGGCACGCGCTTGCTGACGGCGCAGATGAGCTCGTATGGGATGGTGCCGGCGAGCTCTGCGAGCTTTTCTACCGGCTGCAGTGTGCCGAAGATCTCCACGACACTTCCGACGTCAACATTGGCCTTATCTGTAAGATCGATCATGCACATATCCATGCAGATCTTGCCACGCTGGGCGGCAGGACCGTCGACGGTCATCAGGCTGCAGCGGTTCGACAGTATACGGAAGAAGCCGTCGGCATAGCCATACGGCACGACGCCGATGCGCTCCTTTTTCGTGGTCGTGTAGATGCCACCGTAGCTGATGTGCGTACCGGCCGGATAGATTTTAATCGTGCTGACCGTCGTTTTCAGTGACATGAGGGGCCGGAGGCCGAGCTTCTGCGCGAACTCGCCATAGCCGTACAGCAGGAGGCCCGGGCGCACCATATCGAGCCAGGTCTCCGGATAATCCACGGTCGCACCGGTGTTGGCACAGTGCCGGAGGACGAAACGGTGCCCCCACTTCGCCTCGACGGCAGCGATTACGTCCGTGAAAAGCTTAAACTGATGCTCTGTGTACGCCCGGCAGTCCTCGCCCGGCTCGTCGGCCACTGCGAAATGCGTGAAGATACCCTCCGCCTCGAGACCTGGCAGCCGGCACGCCTCCACGATCCCGTCGACGCCATGCTGGAAATAATCGCCGTCACAGATATATCCGAGTCGTGACATACCGGTATCCACCTTGATATGGATCTTCAGCGTGCCACCGTACTTCACCGCCTCCGCACTGTATTCATGCGCCTTCGCCTCACAGGTCACGGCCTGCGTGATATTGAAGCAGATCAGCCGGTCGACCTGCTCCTTCGGCGTGTGCCCGAGAATCAGAATCGGCATCGTGATGCCGTGAAACCGGAGTTCCATCGCTTCGTCAATGCTGGAGACCGCGAGGTAATCCGCGCCGAGCTCCTGCAGCTTCTTCGCGATATGTACCGAGCCATGCCCGTAGGCGTCGGCCTTCACCACACCGAGAAACTTCCGATCACGCCCGATATAATCCCGAATCGTATGATAGTTGTAGCTCAGGGCATCGAGATCGATCTCCGCCCAGGTCCTCCGAAGTGTTGACGTCATATCTGTAGATTTCATCGCATGCAGCCTCCTTTGATACTCTAGTTATACCATGCTTTCAGCACACGAAACATTGAAATACTGCATGTTAAAATTCCATTGGAAGGTTTGCATAATCAATCGAATAAAAAAACTCGGCCGAAACCGAGTTTTTCTTTGGCATTTTTTATCCGATGCTGATCGACCAGCTGTTCGTATAGGTCTCCTCCGGCTCCACGGTGATGAAGTCCGGCTTCGTTTCGAACTCGTCGATGACGCCGTCCGTCGATGGGAGGGACGACCATGGTTCGATGCAGACAAACGGAGCGTCGGTCTCCGGGGCGTGCCAGATGCCGAGATACGGCATGTCCGGGAAGGTCACAGTGACCTTCTTCTCGTCCTTCTGCGAGCCCAGGGTGACGGTATGCGGCATATCCTTCAGGATGATCGCATCGTGGTCAAACAGGCGGTGTTGCAGCGGCAGATAGCGCCCTTCTTCCAGTGCGTAGTCATGCATGCCGCCGCTGATCGTATAGCGTTCAGTGAGCTCCATCTGCTTCGGGGTCGATACCTCATGGAAGTCGAGCCGGTAGTCCTCAAAACGGAGCGCCGGGTTCAGCGGCACATTGAAGCCCGGGTGGATACCATAGCCGAAACGCATGGTGCGCGCATCGCGGTTCCTCAGCTGAAACTTCACGTTCAGCATTTTTCCACATAAGCGATAGAAGATATCCACGGTCCAGTCGCGATCATAGAGCTGGCGAGTCGACGCATCCGACATAAGCTGTAGATGCAGGGAAGTCACAGTCTCTGCCTCAGCGCCAGCCTGACCTGCTACGTCTCCTGCCTGGTGGCCAGCTGCGCTCCACTGATCTGCGGCATCTCCTGCCGTCTCGGCTCCTGCCTGCACTTCTGTCCCCTGCCCCTCGTTCTCCACCTTCGTGAGCTCGTAATCCCTGAGGAATCCGTGCTGTCCCATCTCGTGCAGTGCGCCATCCATCCGGTACTGATTATTCGTGAGCCGCCCGATGCACGGGAAAAGCTGCGGCGCATGCCGCTTCCAGTACCTCGCATCCCCGATCCAGATATACTCCGTCTGATCCGCATCCCGCAGGGACACGAGCTCTCCACCCTTACTCGACACCTGCACTTCCATCTCACTGTTCTTCAGTGTATAAATCATCGCTACCTCCTCAGGTCGTCATTTCTATAACGATATAACTATATCCTACTTTCAGATAGATGGAAAGCCCGGAAAACCTCCGTCGATGGCGGTTCTCCGGGCTCTTAGCGGACTCTTAGCGGACTGTAGATTACAACCCCATATCTTTATACTGATAAACGCTATCCATCAGGCGCGGCGCTATAAGGACTACGTCTTACAGTCCCATATCTTCGCGGTAGGAATTAATCATCGAGCCGGCAAGAAGAATTTTCTTCTCGGATTCGGTGACGTCCTTCAGCTCGAGCTTCATCTCACGGGCCTTCGTTCCATCGGCGCTGATCACGCTTGCAGCGACCTCCGTAGCGCCGTCTGCGACTGCCTGGCGGATGCCCGGGAGCCATACATACTCGCCGACAGCGAGGTCAATGTTCTCGTCCGGATACGTGAATGGCAGCATGCCCCAGTTTACGCAGTTGCTGCGGTAACGCTTCGTCGCGTAGTCGATGCAGATGTTCGCGAGGCCGCCGAGCACCTTCTGGCAGGAAGCCGCATACTCACGTGCGGAGCCATCGCCCGGGCGCTTCGCATACAGTACCGAACCGATGCCGGTAGACTTCATGAGCTGTGACAGCACTTCCGGAGCATCCGCATTGATGCCGACAGCATGAAGAACGGAGTAGAACTTCTGCGCGGTTGCTGCATCGCCGGCGAGTCTTGCCTTCTCGAAGGCCTGTGCAGCCTTCGCGTTCGGCACGTACTGCGGATCCTTACGCTGCAGGGTGAACTCGGAGATCTTGTACGGATTCGAGCGGTAGGATGCGGTCTCACCGGATGGGATCAGCTCATCGGTCGTGGTGACATCATCGCGGATGACGGAGGCTACCTGAAGGAGGAGATGATCGGTCAGGGCGACCATCTCCGGCCAGTCCTTGATCGCCGGGCCGTACTGAATCTCAGTCTCCGGCTCCGCCTTGCCATATCCGTTGTAGACGATGTTCTCATAGATGCGCTCATCGAATTCATACTTCGGATACTGGATGTTCTCGAAGATATCCTTCATCTCCTCCGCAGAGGTCAGAAGACCGCCGTTGAACGCGGTTGCGGCGATGGATCTCGAATCCATCAGCGCTGCACTCGCGACCTGACCCTGACCTGGCTTACTGCCCTCACGGTTCGGGAAGTTACGGGTGGAATGACGGATGGAGAAGGCATTATTCTCTGGGCAGTCGGATGCACCGAAGCATGGGCCGCAGAATGCTGTCTTCACACGTACACCGTGGATCATGAGCTCGTTCATCGCACCGATCCGGTTCAGCTCGACCATGATCGGCTGGGATGCCGGATATACGTTAAATGCGAACTGACCGAGCGGCTGCTTACTTTCGTGCGCTACCTGCTCCACCGCGTAGATGTTCTCGAAGGAACCTGCCGCACAGCCCGCGATGGCTGCCTGATCCACGCGGATACGACGATCGACCGGGAAGGCATTTGAAAGAACAGTGTGCGCCTCAGATGACGTGCAGCCATGTTCCGGACCGGTCGCTGAAACCGGCGCAGACGCTTCCGACGTTCCATGCGGAAGGGTATGTGCCTTCTGGTCGGAAACATTGGCCCACGGAACGATCTTCTCCTCGAGGTTCGGGTGAATATCCGGAGTGTTTTCGAAGGTCTTTACTGCCTGCTCCTCGACCCACTTCGCATACTTCTCCGGCTCCGCGATGACCTCACGAAGCGGGAAGGCGTTGCTTGGGTGGTACGGAAGGGCGATCATCGGCTCGACGGTATCGAGGTCGATCTCAACGACCGCATCATAGAGAGCGGCATCGCCCGGCTGCATCTTCTTATAGTCCTGCGGACGCTTGTGGATCTCGAAATACTCCTTTACGACATCGTCGGTCTCCCAGATGGAGGAGAGGCATGCGGACTCGGTGGTCATGGTGTCGATGCCGTTACGGAAATCCATGGACATGGAGTGTACACCCGGTCCGATGAACTCGAGGATCGCGTTCTTCACGAACTTGTTCTTAAAGGTCGCACCGATCAGGGTGAGGGCCACATCCATCGGGCCTACCCATGGCTTCGGACTGCCGTGCAGAAGCACTGCGATCACCTTCGGGTACCTGATCTCATAGAGCTTGCCGATCATCGCCTTCGCGAGCTCCGGACCACCCTCACCGATGGAAACGGAGCCTTGAGTACCGTAACGTGTGTGGGAATCAGAAACGATCGCCATGTCGCCGGACTTGATCAGCATCTCACGCATATACTGATGGATGACCGCTTCGTGTGGCGGAACAAAGATACCGCCGAACTTATGGCAGGCGGTCTCTGCGTACTTATGCACATCCGTGTTGATGGTACCGCCGACGGCTGCGAGGCAGTTGTGGCAGTTCGTGAAAACGGTCGGCATCGGAAATTCCTTTAAGCCAGATGCAACTGCCGTCTGCAGGATGCCGACGTACGTGTTGTCATAGACACCCATCTCATCGAAACGGATCTGGAGATTCTCCATATCACCGCTGTGGTTGTGTGCCTTCAGCACCTGGTAGCTCAGCGTCTGCTGCTTCGCTGCCGCGAGGTCGATCTCCTGATGCTCCGAAACCGACGCCAGCACATCATCATGTAAAACAAGCTGTGGACCCTCATGTAACTTGATCATTTTTCTCTCTCCTTTGTCATTCATCAGCGGATATATACATATCCGTCCATGATGCGCCGAGCCGTCCTTGTAACGCCGCCCTTCAGTACGGTCTCACCATCCATCTTCATATCGACTTCGGTTACACCGGAGGAGTGACCGAGGCGGATGATGTCGCCCTCTACCGGACGCACGAGCTCGGATACGATGGTTCCCGGAATCTTCGCTGCAGCGCCGCTCGCGACCGCGACGGTCATCGGATACGCCTTATGCAGCATGCCGACGGAGATCGCACGTACGCAGATATCCATCGCATCGGCCGAAACGGTCTTACCATCCATGTTTACATAATCCTGTGGTGCGCTCACGATCGATACCTTCGGCGCAGAGGTTGCCTTCGTACGGGCCTCCATATAATCCTCAACGAAGCCGATCTTCTGTGCTGCCATGCCACGGATACGCTCGATGTGCTCCATGACCTCCTGGTTGTTGTTGAGCTCGGTCAGCTCGGTACCCTGGATGCCGAGATCGGATGCCTTTATGAAGACAACCGGATTCGAGCAGTCCATAACGGTAACAGTCGCAGGGCCATAGCCCGGAACGTCGAAGACCTCCTGCTTCTGACCGGTCGGGAAGAGCTTACCGGTACGGGAGCCGGACGGATCCTCGAAATACATATCGATACGGGAGCCGCTGCCTGGTACACCCTGGATCACCTCATCGCCATACATGCAGGCATGGCCATCCTTTACGCGTACATGCTCCTCGATGACCTTATCGGTGTTGGTGTTGTATACACGAACCACGGTGATCGGCTCGACCGCCTCGACGAGTCCCTCATCGATGGCATATGGTCCGACGGCAGAGGAGATGTTTCCACAGTTTGCCGAACCATCGACTCTCGGGATCTTGATATCCACCTGACGGAAGGTATAATCCACATCCACGCCCGGACGATCAGACTTCCTGATCACGGCGATCTTCGAGGTTGAGGAAACAGTACCGCCCATACCGTCGATCTGCTTGACATCCGGTGTACCCATGACCTTCATGAAGATCTCCGGCCACTCGTTCTCATCCTTCGGGAGATCCTCCGCATGAAAAAAGACTGCCTTTGAGGTACCACCTCTCATGTACACACATGGGAACTTCCGCTGCTTTTGATCAAATTCTGCCATTTTTACATCCTCCATTTTCACGATGACGATTTCCTCTGATAGCGGGTTTTCGGGCGGTGATCCGCTCTGCTGCTATTTATGCTATCATCGATGGTACCAGACCGTTTTCGAGTTACATACCGCTCTCTACTCCGCTTTTCTAAAGCTAGATTACTATTTGATAGCCATTCTGTAAAATTGTATAATTTCATCAAACTTGATTCACATTTGGAATGTTGAAAGGTGCATTATGGACGAAAAAGACATCGAAATCTTCCGCTCTCTCATCCAGACCGGCAATATCACGAAATCCTCCGAGAAGCTCTATACGACGCAGTCTTCGCTTACGAAGCGCATCCAGAAAATGGAGGAGGAGCTCGGCTGCCAGCTGTTTATCCGTACAAAAAGAGGCGTCCTTCCGACGCCCGCGGCAGAGAAGATCCTGCCCGATTTCAATCATATCCAGGAAACCCTGGACCGCATCCGGAACTACACCCAGTCCGCAGAAGGTACCATTGCCGGTTCTCTCCACCTCGGTGTGTCGGTGAACTATGCTCGCTACCGTCTTCCCGCTGTATTAAAGCACTACATGGAGAAGTACCCGGCGGTGGATGTCGATGTCCGTACCGACCAGTCGACGAATCTCTATCGGGAGCTCTCGAACAAGGAGCTGAACATCGCCATCGTCCGCGGTGAGTTCCGTTGGGACGAAGGTGCCTGCCTCCTCTCCGAAGAGCCGGTCTGCCTCGTGGTATCCCGTGAAAATGCGCACACACCGCTCAACGAGCTCCCAAGCATTCAGCGCCACTCCGACCAAGCTTTTGAAGAGAGTGCACGCCTCTGGCGCGTCGAGCAGCACATCGAGAAGTCTCACTCGAGTCTCCACATCAACGACATCTCCACCTGCCTCGCGATGGTCAAAAGTGGGATTGGCTGGGCCATCCTCCCGGAGATCTGCCTCGACGGCTTCGACGGCGTCCGCACACCCCTCGTCCTGCAGGACGGCACCCGCATCACCCGGAAGACCTACGTCCTCTATAAACACGACTACTACGAGCTCCCGCAGGTGAAGCTCTTCATTGAGGAAATACGGAAAGAGGCTGAGCGGCATCTGTCTCCCATGGCATAATTCCATTTCGGAATGAAGCGTGCAGCGAAAAGGTCATTTCCTTTCGGATGCGCAGGGTGATAGGATGGAGATATCAGAAAAGGGCGTAGACATTGCCCGAGGGAAAGTGAAGCGCGTGGCGAGAGCGGGCGTGCGATCAGACTGCATACAGGAGGATGAACCATGGCGGTTAAATTTGAGTTTGGACATGTTGGTATCAACGCACAGAGCCCGGAAGAGGGCGAGAAGATGAAGAACTTTTTCACCGAGGTGATGGGCTACCAGAATTATCGTGAGATTCCAGCGTCCTATTTCACAGAGGATAATAAGATGGAGCTTATGAAGAAGATGGGCAAGGGCTCGATGGGGCACCTCGGTTTCTTCGTCGACGATATGCCGGAGGCGATCCGCTATCTCGAGGGGCTCGGTTATGCGATGGATTATGAGCACGCGCGTTATGACGAGGATGGCAAGACGATCAAGCTCATCTTCCTTCAGGACGAGATCAATGGTTTCCGCATCCACATCACGGTGAAGAAGGCACCGTTCTACGTAGAGAACAACTCAGAAGTGCTACCGGTGGTTTCGAAATAAGAGAATCTGATGACAGGAAGAGCCCGGCACATGCCGGGCTCTTTCATATCACGCTTCGTGCGTATTTCTCTTTTTCTTTTTATAGGTTACACCCCATGCGGCGAGGAGTACAACCGCTCCGCCGAATACAGCGCCATAGGTGCGCATGCTGCTCTCATCACCTGTCTTCGCTCTGCGGGATGCGCCGAGGACTCTGCCGACCGGCGTATCTGCGAGCTTGTCTCGTACCGCACCGAGAACTCGTCCCACTTCACCTTCCGGCTCTACGGTCGGCTTTCCGGTCGGGCCGTTCGGATCTGTGCTCGGATCACCCTTTGGACCACCACCGCCGGAGGATCCGCCACCGCCGCTGCTCTTCCGGTAGCTGTTCTTAAACTCTACGATGCTCACTTCCGCACCGTTCTTCGTGATGGTCTTCTGGGATTCGAGCTTGTCCTCTGCATTCCGGATGACATTTACGGTCATCGTGTAGACGGAATCATCATAGGTCCAGCGGGCGTTACTGCCTGCCTTCTCGGTAAAAGTATAAACATACGGACCGCCCACGGTCGTGTAGCTGATCTCGCCGAACTCGATCCCACCTGCGCCCGCCGTTACGGTCTTCGGCGTGCCTGCTGCAGTGCCCTCCGGCATCGGCGCATCGGCACTCGGCGTCATCACGAACTCGAACTTCTCGTCGCTCGTGATGCTGTTGCCGTACTGGTCGGTGATGACCTTGCGCACCGGCGGATCCAGCTTCGCCGTTGACAGCTTCCAGGTCTTCGGCATCGCCTTCACATCATACTCATAACCACCCTCGACGGCTTCCGGCATGATCACCAGGAACGGGCTGAAGCTGTGCCATGCGACATGCACGGTCTTCTGCTTCACGAGGTACAGTCCGATCTCTAGATTGCCGACCTTCTCGCCCGATGTGATGTCATCCTTCAGCGCAGCGATGCTGTGATCCTCTGCGTATTTCGCGAGCGTCTTCGGCAGCTCCGCCGAGTTGAGGCTCTCGCGATTGATCGTCACGCCACTGCCTGCGAAGTCCGTTGCCAGGGTGAACTCTGTAACGGAGCTTCCATCGACCACATCACCGACACGGTACAGCGTATAGGTTCCGGCCTCGTCAGCATCGACCGCTGCGCCCTTCTGATCCTGGTCACCCGGCGTAATCGTGATGCTTCCGAGCTTCGTCTGGCTATAGCTCTCGACAGACGCAAAGGCTGTTACTGTCTGCATCGCGAGAAGTGCCACTGTCGTGATTCCCATCAGCCATTTTTTAATTCGTCTTGTTTTCATCATCTGCTTCACCCGATTCCTTACTCCTGTGCTCATCCTTCTTCGACGGTATCAGCAACGCGATCAAGAACAGCACCGCGACGCCCATCACCGCAAACGGGATGTACTTCTGAATCTTCTCCTGTGTCGTGAGCTCTCGCTCGACGTGAACGACCGGAATGCTCTTCACTTCTTCCTCCGGCAGGTTCTCGATCCGGTGGCCCCTCACCAGAAGTCGGTGAGTATTGATACCATACGGCGTACACGTCATCAGTGTAACATAATCCTGTCCATCCTCTACCTCCAGCGCCTCCAGCTCTGTCGGCAGCACCGTCAGAATCTGGTCCACCTGATACGTCATCTTCCGGTCCAGCACGTTGAGGATGAAAATGTCTCCCTCGCCGAGCTCCGGCAGATCCGTAAACAGCTTCGCACTCGGCAGTCCCCGATGCGCACTCAGCACCACATGTGTGCCCTCGCCGCCAACCGGAAGACTGGATCCCTCCAGATGTCCCACCGCCTCGTTCAGCACCGCGCCGGATGTACCATGATAGAATGGCAGCTTCACGCTGATTTTCGGGATCTCCAGGTAACCCATCATCCCCGATCCATCCACGTTCAATGCTGTCTCATAGCCTTCCGTCCGGTTGTCCTCCGAAAACGGGTTAGTATTCTGCCTTAGTCTTTCGTTATACTCCTCTGCGACCTCGAAATACTGACTGAAGTCCTCCGGAGTGATTTCCTTCACCGTATCATCATAGTTTACGACCACGCGCGATGCATGCTTCGCGTTCACGTACTCACTGACGTACGGATAAAGAACGATACCGAATCCAGCCAGAAACAGCAGAATGATCAGTATAGTCGCGATAATTCGTTTTTTCATTCCAACCTCCGGCTTTCAGTTTCGGGAGATGTTTCACGTCCCGGAGAGTCCCAGGAACCGGGACCTGGTTCCTGAGCTACTCCCGGATGTCAAGCACCCGGTATCATACATTTGAGAGATATGATCGTCGTTCGAATACTACTTACAGCTGATTATGCTCTCTTCTTGATGATGAGGGTAACCGCTGCACCAGCCATCACGATCAGGCCAACCACTGCGAATGCTACCGTACCCATACCACCGGTGGAAGGAAGAAGAAGACCCTTCACGTTCTCTACAGAAACCTTATCGTTCGACTCAGCTTTTCCATTTTTAATGCTTACTCTACCGCCATTAACATGACCAGTCGTCTCATCATAGGTTGCTGTTACAGTAATGCTAATTGCATGATCAAGTACGTTATAACCGTTTGCGGTAGCTGTCTCTACAAGATAGTAGGTTCCCGCTCCGAGGCCACGAACGTTCAGTTCCGTATCATCTACTGCAGTGATATCCGATGTTGCGTCTGTTTCGGTAGAAACATAGTAACCTGTTCCATCCGTCTTAAACTTCATTGCATTTGCACCACCGGTCTTCAGCTTATCATAGTTTTTTGCGTCATAAAGCTTAAAGGTAGCTGTTAAAGAAGAATCCTTTTCCGTACTTCCCGCAAAGGTTTTTGTCAGTCCGAAATCATATGTCATGACCGGAACATCCTTATTTGTTGTCTGATACTCAGAGTAGTTTAAGAACTCTCTGTTTACAAACCCATGATCAGCAGCTGCAGTTTCCAGAAGCTTTGCGGAGTACTGGAATACGAGTGTCTGTCCAACATAATTTGTCGGGGTAATGTCGATATGTAATGCACAGCCATCACCTAAACTATTATGACTATCATTCTTAGTGACCACTGTATCTGTACGTAATGTGGAGTATTTAAAGTTCTTTAATGTATCAACCGGTGTGCTGGCATTCAGCTTATCCGTCGTATCTGCTACATATACCTTCACGTCCTCATTGAAGCTAAGTTCAGCTGGAAGCTTGTCATGTACTTTGATGGCCTTACTGGTATCGATGGACTTTGGAACGACCACTGTAATATAATACGTAGCATTCTGGCCTGCCGTAATTGATGCGGTCTCAACCTTCTTATCATCCTTCGGGTAATCGTTCTTTTCTGTAATCTCGATGTCGGAGGTTGCAAGAATCAGATTCGTTCCAAGTGTAGATGTGATCAGATAGTATCCATCATCGACATCAGTTTTAGTCTGATCTGCAGTAAGAGTGGTAAATGTTGCGCCGTCAGGGATATGCCCATTAAAGTACGTCGCCATTGCCTTTGCGGTTGCTTCATTAACAGAATCTTTATCCTTCAATGTTACAATATATTTTGTGCCATCTGTGGATTCTGTGCAATCAAGCCACGTCTGATTGGCGTTTGTCAAGACACTTTCCCACTCACTCCCTTTAGCAAAGGTATACGCAAAAGCATTTGCGTCTTCTGGTTTTCCATTTTTATCCTTGACAACATCCAGAATCTTGTACGCCTTATATTCCTGCTTCTTCGTTCCATCATAAGTATCATCCTGCTTAATTTTAATGCTTGCTGCCATCGTTGTGAACGACATCGCGCCAACCAGTGCACTGGCTGTTAAAACTGCAAATAATTTTCTGAACTTTTTCATTATCTCTCCTTTTCTCTGTCCCCCTTCGGACATGATGTGGTGTTCAGTGTTCGTTCTTCTGTTTAAACCACAGATGGTTCTTTTTCTTTTGGTTCTCCCCTCCGGTCCCAGCCGGAGGAGAGATAAATTCATGTTCCTTCACGTTCTTCCTGGCGCTTCAGTTCTCCAGTGTAGAGGTTTCAATGTTAATTCAAACCTCCTTTCTCCCTGCGTTTCACGAGGATGAGATATCCTAAAGCGATCAGCATGAGTGCCATACCGCTCATCGTCGTCATCAGTGTGCCCATGCCGCCGGTCTCCGGAAGCTCGATGCCCGCCGTGTTGTAGATGGTGACGGTCTTGCCGTCTTCACCAAATGCAACAACTCCATCTATGTTATTTTTGTTTGTTTCTTGCAACTTTCCATCCGTAATGGTGAAGCTGATCGTCTTGGTCAGAAGATTGTATCCTGCCGGTGCTGTGATCTCTGTGAGCTCGTAAGAACCATCCGGAAGGTGTGTTAATGTGGTGCCCGCGCTGGTAACCTTAAACTGTCCCTTTTCATCGGTGATTTCACCAAAGTTTGCAAGCTTTGTTCCATCCTTCTTAATTTCGAACTTTGCCTCGATAGATTTGCTAGCGTCGTTGGCGTCCTTCTTAAAGAAAGTAATCTGCATAGCAGCATTTTTAATCTTCTTATCACTGATCGCGGAACCGTCCGCCACCTTAGAAATGCTGGACGTTACCTCTGTACCGGTCACAACGATGCTTATCTTGTAGATCGTACGGTTATCAAGAACGTATCCGCTCGGTGCCTGGATTTCCTTCATATAGTACGTAGCCCCGGTTTTCGTATCGTACGGAAGCTCTGTGAAGGTAACCTTTCCATCCTTATCCGATGTTGCGGTCTTGTAAGCTGTCGTTTCGGTTACATCGGTATACAGTGCAAATTTCGCACCCTCAAGTCCTGTGTTCGGATGATCTGCATCCACCTTCGTGAATTCTACATTCACCGATGGCGAATGATATTTATTTACGAAGGTCACTTTGTTGTCGTAATATTGATATGTTCCATCCTCCTTCTTTGTCTGTAATGAGATTTCTCCAGATGTCGTACCTGTCGTCCATGATGTCGTTTCTGTTATGTCACCAATCGCGTAATCTGTACCGGTGTACGGTGTTGTGCTGCTTCCACCGTCTGTTTCTGAAGTAATATTCTCGATTACCTTATAGGTCTTTGTAGGATCCAGATCCTCGAATATATAGGACTTTGAACCAGCTGTTCCTTCGAACGAAGAGTACTTAATATCCTCATAAAGGATCTCATACTCCGTCTCGTTCTCTCCCTTCTGCAGGAGCGTGAAGGTCGCATCCTTAAACTTATTTGCACCATCTGCATCCGGTGCATTATTTGCATTCTGGTCATTGACCTTAAACTTCTTCACGATGGTCAGCGCCTTTGGATTGTCCTCTGCATCATTCGTTACTTTTACATCTACATATCCTGCGGAAGGAACCTTAATATCTCCTTTGATTTCTTCATTATTCGCATCATATGCCTTGTAGTCCACTTTATAAATTCTTCCAGGATCCGGCTCTAACACCTTAATTTGAGTGTCTTTCTTTATGTTGGCGAAGATTGCCGTATCCGTTCCATGAATCGTGAACGTTCCATTATCCTTATCCGTGTAATAGGTCTTCCCTGAGCCCGTACTGGTCAGCGTATATGCCTGATTTGTAGCATCACTAAATTCTGCCGCACCCTTAGCCTTCATTTGAAGCTTCAGTGTATAGCTTTCCTTTGCTGCCTGTGTTTCATTCAGGCCATCAACTAATTTCTGAATGTTTACACTGCCATCCGGAATCGGCGGGATGTTCACCTTGATCTTCAGGTTTGATGCGCCCTTACCACGCTCCATATAGAAGAACTGGATCTTATGCTTGGAACCATCTGCAAATGTTTTTGTGCCCGTCTTCCAGCTTGTTTTTTCCAGGCTACTAGCCTTAGAAAACTGGTCGTTAATGTCGGTATAGTTCCAATTAACAGAGCTACCGGTTGTTTGGTTTGTGTATCCAACCTTGCCATTTGCGAAATTAATATATCCACTCTGTGCATCATGAACGCCACCGAGATCCAGTACGAGAACGCCATCGATGTATACCACCATGTCGTCATCACCGGTGAATTCGAAAATCATGTCCTCACCGTTTACCTGTCCTCCGACCGGCTGGTAGAACTCTGCCACACCATACATACCGAAACGGAAGTTATTTTCACGGCTCCATCCATTCCTAGTCCACTTCAGAAGTCCATACAGCTTTTCATTATATCTCGGATGATCTGCCGATAAACTTCCACCTTGGTCATCAACCAAGTTGTTGCTGATCGGCCAGTTTGGATCCAGAACATTGTACGGCATGAAATTACCACGCTGATAAAAATATCTGCCGCTACCAGGTGTTCCCAACTGATTATATACTGTGAACTTTTTTGTGGTTTCTCCACTGCTCTGATCTATTAATGTAGCGAAGTTCTCCGCACTGTTGTAATAGAAATATCCGGTCTCATCATATACAGACTTTATGAACAGATGATTTACTTCTGTCTTGTCTGATGCCGGGAACCACTTACCGATAGATTCATTAGGTTTATTCGTCAATGTTGGATAAGTTCCATTTATAACTCTGGAATATAACCCTAGTTTTGTCGAACCGTCTCCATACTCTCCGCCTATGCTGCCTTTCGAATCGTTATCGTTATAATCCGTCATATAAAGGTGGAAGCCCTTTGCTTTATTATTAACCGTTTCCACGGTCGTAAGCCGGACGCCATTTGTGTAAACCACATAAATCGTATCGTTATCTGCGATGTATCCAGTATCTACATGCTTATCTTCGCTTCCCTCCACCTTTGTTGTAGTCGTATACTGCCACTTAGTTTCTTCACCCTCCGTGACTTTCTTAATCTTATTGTCAATCAATGTGCTTTGCCCAAACGTCTTTCCGTTATGTGCCAGCTTCACTTCCTTAAATGTGGCTTTTTGGTATAAATCCGCTGCATACTTACTGAAGTCAAATTCTTTGGAATTACCATCCGTTATACCATTTAGAGAATGATGATTATTCGTGTAGACTTCCCGCCCACTTGTATCCACAAACATAACCCTTGCGCTCTTCGTCGGCTGCGTCCCAAATGTAATGGTAAAGCTTGAGAAGCTGTTTACGGTGAAGGTACTTTCGACTGCGACGGCTTCTTCCGGGAGAACCTTCTTCGATTCTGCCTGGGTTTCTGCGATGGCTGCAGCTTCTGTGTCCGCGTTCTCTGCGTCTACGGTCTGGAGCTCGGTGACCTTGCCGTCTCCGTCGACCGGCTTAATCGTTCCGTGGTCGGATGTAGCGTCTTCGCGATATTCTGCGACGGTGTCGACATTGACCGCGTCCGTGCTCTTCTCGTCGAGGTGGCGGATCGCCATGGTACTGATGTCTGCATCCTCCGGGAGCGCTTCCTTATAAACCTTGATTCTTACCTTGACGGCGCTGGAAGGCTCGACTTCCTCGCCAGCTGCGTTTACGAAGCGGATGTCCAGGGACTGGGAGTTCTCATAGACACCGTCGGCCTTGAGGGCTTCGACCTGCTTCTCCGTGAGGGTATCCTCACCGACGGCCAGGCTGCCATCCTCGGCTTCTTCCGGCTTCGCGAGTTCCTTGAGTTCGAGCTCGACGGCCTCGGTAAATGCGGTATCTTCTGCGAATACATTGACTTCGTAACGGTCGGTGATCTCTGCGGACCAGAAGGACTTCGAGAGGTCATCGAGGGTGTACTGGAGGACACGTGCGCTGGCTACGGAGCTGTCTACGAGATCGGCGGCTCTGGTCTCCTTCAGGAGGGCCTTCCGATCGTTCTCGAGCGCGATGTCCATATCGGTCTTCGGGGCTTCGGTGGTTTCGATCTCTGCTACCGCCGTGGTTTCTTCGGTCTTCGGGGCTTCGATTCCGGTACCTGCTGCCGGAGTCTCTTCCAGCTTTGGAGCTTCGTTCTCGGTGCCTGCTGCCGGGGTCTCTTCCTGCTTCGATGCTTCGTTCTCGGTACCTGCTGCCGGGGTCTCTGCCGGCTTCGGCGCTTCGTTCTCAGTACCTGCTGCCGGGGTCTCTTCTGGCTTCGGAGCTTCGTTCTCAATACCTGCTGCCGGCGTTCCCGCGGTCTTCGGCGTTTCCTCTGCCTTCGGGGCTTCCTCGGACTTCGGAGTTTCTACGACTGCCTCGTCGCTCTCTGCCGCTTCTGCGCGGATGACGCCGAGTCTGCGCTCGATCTTCATCATCGTCGCATTTGCATTCTCTGCGATGGTTCCGATGACTTCCTTTATAGTTTCAACGATGCCTGTATTTTCTGCTGCCGCTGCGGTCTTCTCTGCCGCCGGCTGCTCGGTATTTTCTGTGGATGTCTGTCCTTCCGCCGGGAGCCCGGTCTCAGCATTGGCCCCATCCTCGGACGGCTGTGCTGCTGCGCTGGTCTCCGCTGCTGCGGAAGTCTCGGTCTCGCCACTCTCGGCTGTCGCACCGGTCTCCGGAAGGATCACGATGGACTCACCTGCAGTCCCGCTTGCCTCTGTGCTCGGCTCGATCGCGGTCTCAGTGGACGGCTGTACTGCAGCTTCACTGGACGGCTCGGTCGCGGCTGCGCCGGTCTCCGTCGCTGCGGTGGTTTCCGGTGCCGGTGTCTCGAGGGTCTCATCGATGCCGCTCACATCGAGGGTGCTCATCACGCCCTTGATGACGCTCTCGGCCTTCGCGACCTTGATGCCCTTCTCGAGGGACTCGCCGTTCAGCTCGAGGTTGAAGGTGCGTCCGGCATCTGCGTGATTTATAAATAAGAAGGTAACCTTCTCGTCACCGCTCAGCTCGTAGGTGCTCGGATCCGCGGATACGATCTCCTTCTCGCTTGCGTTCATCAGCTGATTCGAGAACTGATCGTAGAAGCCTGCGAAGAGGGAATCCGGCTGATAGAGCAGGATTTCCTTTCCTTCGTCCTTTGACGGATCAAAGAACTCGACCTTCGTGCTGGAGCGCTCGATCTCACTCGCGGTCGCCGGCATGAGATTGCCCGCGGCCTCGGCCTGCTTCTGATCCATCTGGATCAGCGCGACGATCTCGACCCCCGCATCCTCGAGTGCCTGCAGCTCTCCATCTGAGAAAAGCGCCAGCTCGTAGAGCGGATTTGAACCATCGGTCAGGGCGCGGTACGCCGCCTGGGTCTTCGCATCCTTGCTGACCGCGATATACGTATCGTCATAAACATTGGCATCCGCAAGCGCAGCGCGGGCAGCCTCCATCAGGCTGCCGCCGTTCAGGTTGAGGGTGACCTTCTTTCCGTCGACCTTCACCCCGCCGACTTCGACGCGGTTATCTGCAAAAGCGATTCCCTGTACGTTTGACAGGCACATGCTGACTGTAAGTAAGCCAACAAGACCTCTCTTGGCTAAGTCTTTCATTCTTCTTGTCTGTCTTTTCATTGCTTCCTCCGAACCACGCGCGTTGCGTTATGCTTCTAAACTGTATCCAGCAACATTTATCTGAACTACCAACGTTCTGGTGACGTCCTCATGCTTATATTCAGGAGTCGTCGTTTCAGGCTCGATGTAAGTAGCTCGTTGGCGATGATTGTATTTTATAACAAAAGACAGGCCTTCGTGAGAATCTCGACACAAGATGTAGAAATCACGACACAAGATGCAAAAAATCGAAATTTGGTTATGGCTGGCATGTTCAGTCATAAAAAAATCCCGGCACGGTGTTAACCATGCTGGGATTTTAATGATATGTGGGGCGGAGGTCAGGCCACATGCTCCAGATCACGCACGAGGAGGCATCCGGTCTTCTGATCCATGAACGGTACGTTCTTCATGATTAAATCCTTTAAAATAGCTTCCTTCAATAAACAAAAACCACCACGGTGCTAACGACGATGGTAAACCGGTTAATATGGTCTGCTTGTGGACTCTACTAAAAATAATAAGCTCATGGTAAGATTTAGTTATCACAATCATCGTAACTATTAATCTTGTTGACACCTGTAACGTTACAGCATACAATTATTATGATTAAATCGTTTGCACATAAGGGATTAAAGGATTTTTTTGAATCAGGTTCGAAGAAGGGTATTCAGCCTGAGCATGCCCCAAAACTGGGAAGAATGCTTGATCGTCTCGATGCAAGTACAAACCCACAGGATATGAATTTACCTGGATATAGATTACATCCATTAAAAGGGGATAAGCAGGATATATGGTCCGTTACAGTGAATGGGAACTGGCGGATGACATTTAAGTTTGAAGGGCAGGATGCTTATCTGATTAATTATCAGGACTATCATTGAAGAAGGAGGCGCAGTATGACTAGAAAACCGACCCATCCGGGAAATGTTTTTCTGGAAGATGTTCTTAAGCCACTACATATAACCATTACGGATGCGGCACATATGCTTGGCGTGAGTCGAAAGGCTCTGTCGGAGTTTGTGAATGAAAAGGCTGCATTAAGCCCGGAAATGGCGATTCGGATTGCAAAGGCTACCAATACGTCGGTGGAAAGCTGGATGAATATGCAGCAGAAGCTGACGCTTTGGGAGGCAGAACAGCATGCACCTACCAATGTCATTCCATTTCCTATAAAAAAAGAAGCGGACTCGCTGGCGCTGCAGATGTAAGATAAAAGTTGACCCAGACTCCACATTTTGACTGATTTTCAGAGACGCCTTTACCAGGTGTCTCTTTTTTATAGTCGTCGCTATACCCCAAAGGGTATAAACTACATCCGAATTTCATGTTTTATACCCCATAAGGTATAAAAACACTGCCGACTATCGACATTATACCCTTAAAGGTATAAAATGATGTTAACACGGCATTCAGAACGCGCACTACCACGTATCTGCATGCCTTCATCAAAGAGCATAGGTAAACACACATGAATAAAATTGCAGAATTTGTGAAGAAGAGTCGGCGTGCGGCAGGGCTTACGCAGGAGGAGTTCGCGATTCGCTCCGGGCTGGGCTTACGCTTCGTGCGTGATCTGGAGCAGGGGAAGGAAACGGTCCGCATGGATAAGGTAAACGTCGCCCTCGCGATGTTTGACATGGAAGCCGTACCCGGGAGAAAGGACGAAGCCTGATGGAGGAGACATTCAGAAAAGCATATGTATACGTGCGGGATACCTATGCCGGCGTTTTAAGCGAGACAGACAGCGGATATACCTTTTCGTATGACCGCGCGTATATGCTGCGGAAAACCGCTTCGTGAAAAAGATCAGAATGGATGGCATACGGCCTGTATCAGACGTTTTTTCGGCACGCGTACACTCCCGGAAATCCGGCTCGATGAAGAAACACTCCGGCAGATCACAAAGGAAAATACCGAAAACGGATACACGGTCACCGGCGTGCAGAAGAAGCTGTCCCTGCATCTCTTTTCAGATGAAAAACAGCCGAGGCTGACACTGGTCAACTATCCGAATGGGTATATTCTGAAGCCACAGGTTCAGGAGTTTGAAGCATTGCCCGAAGCAGAGCAGCTCGTCATGTCCATGGCAGATGCAGCCCGCATCGCGACGGTGCCACATGCCCTGATCAGAGCAAACGGGCAGTTTGCATATATCACAAAGCGCATCGACCGTATCATCGCCAGGGAGGAAATCCGTAAGATCGCGATGGAAGACTTCTGCCAGCTGGATCTCCGACTGACGCAGGACAAGTACCGAGGCTCCTATGAGCGTTGTGCGAAGGTAATCGAACGTTACTCCACGCAGCGCGGACTGGACATGAGTGAACTGTTTATACGACTGGTGTTTTCGTTTATCGTCGGTAATTCGGACATGCATCTTAAGAACTTTTCGCTGATTGAGAGCGAGGAGGGGAGCGAAAACTACCATCTGTCGCAGGCGTATGATCTTCTTCCTGTCAATGTCATCATGCCGGAAGATAAGGAGCAGTTTGCGCTGACGATGAATGGGAAGAAGCGGAACCTTCGTCGAAAAGATTTCCTGGTCTTCGCATCTGCCTGCGGAATTCCCGAAAAAGCCGCAGAGAAAATGATCGCCCGGCTCCTGCGCATGAAACCGAAATTTATGGAGCTGTGCGCTGCATCCTACCTCCCGGAACACATGAAAGAACAGCTGTGTGCGCTGATCGAGGAACGCTGCAGTATTCTGTTGCCGAGCATCCGATCGTAGGCACGCTGACGAGGAAAATGGATCATCATGCCTACGATCAGGCTCGATTTTATAGGCACGGTGTCCATAAATCAAGGTTATCATGCCTACAGTTTCCCCAAATTTTGGCCATTTCCGTAGGCACGATGGCATTTTAAAGCGCTTACCATGCCTGCGATTAAAATTTCCGAACTTCCTCACCGTAGGCATGTTGGGACATTTCAGGGCCTAACGTGCCTACGCTTGCACATCCGAGGCAGTGTTTTGTAGGCATGATGACGTTTTTCCAGCCCTACCGTGCCTATAGAAAAGCAAACTGAAAGAGACGCCCGGCGAAGGCGTCTCTTTTTTGTTACTGCCCGGTCCAGGCGCCGGTCTCGTCGACGTGGTAGCCGTCCGGTGTGATGGTGTTCCGGAGGAGGGCACCCATGGTGCCGC
>ULTU01099219.1_pt1 | contig 24588 bp, 24 predicted proteins | sample 1957861 | NCBI WGS metagenome assembly ULTU01 (sample SAMEA4835742, study PRJEB28245) | human gut metagenome | biome: gut microbiome; material: fecal sample | place: Denmark | collected 2008
GCGGCTCCGGTTATCTTAGCAATTGTCTTGGTCCTTAAGTTGTTGGAGCCTATGCTTGAGGGGCTTGCAACGTTAAGCCAGGCCTTAATAAAGACAGGTAACCGCGAGAAGGAGTCGCGTAAGGAGCGATTAAAGAACAGCGAGGAGCGGCTTCGTAAAGATATCAACGCCATGATAGAGCAGCCGTTCAAGATTCTTGAGAACGCTGCGCAGAAAATATATGATACTTGGGACGCTAACCTCAGGACAATAACAGCTACACAAGGATACAGCAAGGCTGACCTACAATCCTTGATGGGTAACTATGCTGAGCGGTTGCGCAAAGAAGGCTTCTCAGATACAATCGCCACGACAGATATCACTGAGAGTCTTGCTAAGGTGCTGCAATCGGGGTTAAGCGGTAAGGTTGCTGAGGAGTTCGCATATCAGGCTACTAAACTCGGCGCAGCTGTTCCGACTGAAGACTTCTTCGGATATGCCGATGTATACGCGAGCATTGCTGCTAACGCTATTGCTGCCGGAAAATCGGAGAGCGAAGCGATCGCAGCAGCTAACGTACAACTTAATCAATTTGCAAGTAATCTTCTATACGCAGGGCGTCAACTTTCTGGAGGATTCAGCACAGGCCTAAAAGACGCACAGGGGCTATTTAAGGACGCTGTACAAATTGCACAGACTGCACGGATTGGCGATTCTTCCCAGATAAGCGGTGTACTAACTTCGGTATCCGCGATCGTCGGCGCAGTTGCACCCGACCTTGCATCCGCACTCGTTGATAATGTAGTCAAGGCAGCGACTGGCGGTAACTCCGATCAGATAGTTGCATTAAGATCACTTGCAGGTATTAACGCAAGCAACACGGAATTCTTGCGCGCCTTCGCAAATAATCCTCAACAAGTATTTAGCTCGCTGTTTAGAAACTTAGCGAATATTCAAAATAGTTCTGCAGACAACTACATGGAAGTTGCTGAGGGGCTATCGTCAGTATTCGGCGTCTCTATGGAGGCGTTATCTCGAGTAGACTTCAACTATCTTGCAGATGCAATATCTGCAATGAAAGTCAATCAGTCGGCTCTATCCGAGAACTTGGCCAATCTACGAAGCGGCGAAACAACATCTACGCCAGAACAGCTTAAAATAGCGCAGATAAATAAATATATGCTCGAGGAAGGCCTGGCATATGTTCTAGATAATGATGTTGCAAGAGCTGTACAGCAGCATATGTGGGATGAACAGCTTGCTAACGAGATGCAAGAAGCTACTTACGGTGTAGAGATACAAGGCGCTGCACTTAAGCTGATCGAGGGCATCGCACAGACTGCGCAGAATATAATCGATTTTCTCAACCTGACAGGATGGCGTAAACGTAAGGTAGGCAATATACTAGATTCGGCAGCTGATGCCGCATACCAGAATCACGATCTGAAAGCAATGCTCCAACTAACTAAAGTTGGTAGCGGGCGCTCTATCGATTTTGCTAATCTAACAACCCGCGGACAGATGCTCAAATTAACTAGCAGTTATGTTGATCTGCTAGGTGGTAAAGCATCCTATGATTCGAGTAATAAACTTAGTCAACGCTACCTTCCCGATAGTAAGTTGGCACAATTACTTCTTGGCAATCCAACAATTGGTTATGATTTCCATGACACCAGCCGGAAAACAATAAATCAGCTACTAGACGTGTTAGGAGATAACTATTCTACACGATCAAACGGTAAGCCCACTAGCGGTTATCGTTGGGGCATGGTAGGTAAGAGTACAGCATTGCCATCTATTCGTAACTCTGAGACATTGTTTGACGCCGTTACCGCAGCAACCTCCGCAGCTGTTTCAGGAGCCGAAACTGCAGCTGCCGGCCTTATTAAGAAAGTTCTCAGCACAGATTATCTCTCTCAGTACACTGAATCTGGTTATGATGCATGGTTAGAGTCAACAAAAGCATTAGGTATTGCAGATATTGATGCAGCATTAGAGGCAGTTGGTAAAACGTCTACAGATATCAAGGGTTATTTCAATACCCTGCAGGCACAGGCTGCTGCTAAAAATGAGGCTGAACGAAAGACGAAAGAAGAAACGTATTGGGACAACACGTCATCCGCACTTTCGATAATTCAAGTTGAGCAGATTCCTGCAATAATAACGGGACAAGATAACATGTTGACCGTTATAACTAGTAACTTCAATCAAATTTCAGGACTGATTCCACAAGTCGATGAAACGTTGCAATCTATCCTAGAGTCTATGACATCTGGATTCTATACAATTGAGAGTAGGTTATCCGACTTGATCAACGAATATGCCAACAGTGTTGCCGAATCAATATATTCTGATAGCTATTCTGGGGCTGACGTCGACCGAATAGACGCGGCGGAGCGCAGTGCGTCGCAGGATACACTCGATTCGTTAGTAGATGCTATAACGGTATCATCTGGAGATGGTACATCGATGGATCAGACCAATGCGTTGCTGATGCAGATGTTAGCACTTGTTGCAACAATCTCGCGTAATAGCGAATCGACTACTGTTGGGACAATGCTACCTGATTCCTTGAGTGGGTTAGCACGCGGCCTCATCAGATAATTACCTTTCATAATTTTGAAAACATAAAGGAGCACATGGGATGAACTTCAAAACTTTTGCAGTCGGTACCACTAACATATTTCCTGCAGCTAACAGCAAAGCGGGAGGTCAGCTACTCACTGAATTTAACCTTCGGTCACGTGAAAGTGTCGGTGTTTCCCCTGAAGTAAAATATGCAATTGGTCCGTCATATACACATGGTGAATCCGATTTCAGCATAAGTAAACAAGTTGATGGAGCTGGCGTAGTTATTAGCAACTCTACATTAGTTATAAATGAAGGCAAAGCAATTGTCGATGGTTACTATGTCGAATCGCTTGCACCGATGACTGTTGATTTGCTCGAAGCAAATGCTAAAGCGAAGGCAAACAGTTTAACGCCACTTAGAGGTAGACTTGCTGTCGGTCTCCGTATAATGTACAGCACTTCAGTAACTATGGCAGGTGCTATAGATGTTGAGAACTCAGATGAAATGTACACCGGCATTCAGGTTGTTATCTGCCCAGTATCCGAATTCAAGCTACCTGAGGACAGCCCAGATTCTCGCGATGAAGTAACTGCAAATATAAAACTAGGTGAGTTCAATTTCATAAACGGTGTAATTGGATCTGTAGTGCAGAACATTCCTGCTAAGTGTCAAACAATTGATGCGTCGCGTATTAAAAATGTAGACGCATTAATCTCTGGATCATATGTAGGTAAAGCGGGATTGAATCCAAAGAAGTTATATACATTCTCTGGCAAGGGCACTGATCCAGAAACTGGGAAAGACACCTGGTGTGATTCTACTGATAGCTTGATGGTTTGGGACTGTGCACCGCAACTTACTACTCAACGTCCACCTTATGATGAAGCTGCTTTTCTAATAAATAGCGCCGGTAAAGTACAGCTATATGTGCCGCACAAACAGGTTGACGGTATGACAACAACAGACGGCACACCTCAGTATTATGCTCCTGTTAAGTATGATCTCCCCGTTGCGAACTATGCACAAGGCACACCCGGTACAGTAGACAGTAATTACACTGGGCACATCAAAGCAATAGGTGAGAAGATAGACAACTTCTATCACATGGTCAAGGGTAAACAAGTTGGGTATGTTGATACGCTGACTGATGCGGCGTCGCTGCCTCCGATAAACAGTAGCTGGAGCATCGGCGATTACATATTAGTTAATCGAGATAATACTCAGATATCCGGGGGTACCGATACGCGGCCGCCGTCAACGGCATATGTTGTAATTCCGGGAATTGTAAGTGCAATTAAGTTCAGTGTCAAGACAGACAATGACGTAAACATCCCAGATAGTATATCGGGTATCTGCATAGCTTCGGAAACAGTGCAGCGCGAACCTAATACAACCGATGTTGCGGCGATGAATAGCATATTCTACTTGCCCAATGTTAATTATCGCGGCATACCTAATGTCGATTATTTTGTTGCAAAATATGTCGATGATGCCGGAGATGTTCATAGATATTATTATCTTGTTGACACTGCACAGCCTATAGAATATTCAAACCCAGTATACATAACGGGTGCTATTCCGCTTGCGCAGGAGTCAGTAATTGGCGGATTCTTAAATGTCCCCGAAACTGCAATTGATGCAGGATACGTTATTCGGACAGATACCGGTCACCTTAAGTTACTAGATTATGAAATGCTTCGATCAGGCACACTTGCGTATCAGCTAAGCACTGATGTAACCATTCCAGCTAACCTCACAGCTGATAAAGTCCAAGCATTGCTAGATGAATATGTTAATCAACGTGTTGCGTTTAGATCAGATATTGCGAATTCGTCGATTGATCCTTACATGATTCATGTGTATCTCAATCTTCCAGAAGACGGTGCTGAAACACAAACATACAATATTCGCGGAATAGATAGCCGATTCAATACAGCAGTAACATTGCATATAAAGGGAGCTGCTGGAAATAATTCTATTCTGAATATCATGGACTGCGAAAAGCTACGAATTGATTCTTATCTAGAAGGTAGCCCAAAGATAAATCTGTATCGGACAAATCTATATTATGATGCATCTGTAATAGATTATCTATCCGAGATACATGATTTGTCGCTCTGGTATGAGCGATATTCAACGTCGGACCCCGATCTCATTGTTAATGATATGACAGTGTCTGAGACAAATGCACAGATAATATCTGATGATATTGACATCTGGAGCAGCGATGTACCGAATGATAACCATTACATGTATGCTCTTCGTAGCATAACATTCTCCAAGAGCGGTAACATTGTAGGATGTGAGATGTATATCCGAAACGATACAACTGCCAACATCGAAGAGGGTCGATATATCGTGATGTCTACGTTTACACTGCCGACAGGTTCCGGTTTAGCCTACCCGACAACTCGGCTGACGAAGCAGATAAAGATAACAGGATCATTTGTTACTGCATATTCAGATAGCACATCCGAAGGTTACAAAGTCATCAAGACAGATTTTAGCGCACTTACTCAAGCGGTTGATGAATACACGCAAACTACTGCAGTATCTGGTAACATCGCATTGTTAACAGATGTTATGTTTATTGATAGAATTGAGGGCGCGACTATTGGAACACCGATTGACGCATGGGAACCTAATTCTTATCATGCATTCCGCGGTGTAGTGATTGGGTGACAATCATGGGAGCATTAATCGACACAGTAATAAAGATAAAATACATATCAATGGGATATCTCCCGAACTATCCTTATCATCTTATTTCGGATACAGAGATGGTGAACGCATTTCTTCCAAATAATTTGATAATTGTTGATGAAGACGGCAACAAAGCAATAGATAGCTCTGTCGTATCGTTCTTCGGTGATATGTATCCTTGCCCAGATTCAACACTTATTGCTGAGTACCTTGAACTAGTTACATCTCTCAGATATCACTTAGATAAATTCATCGACTCACACGGTGCGTATAAAATCCCCGATTGGGTATACAGCTATATGATAGGTGCAGTCATTGGTGAAAACTCATCAACTGATGATAAACATGACCTGCTCACGCTCATGAATTTAGATAATGTAGCAGATAATTGGACACCTGAAGCTGCGCACTACGCATATAAGATAAGTAAGATGTGGATTGCTAAATTAGCTTCAACAGCTCGTGAACATCGCGCACCTACGATGTTTGGAGAACCGCATGTGATAAAGTACCTTAGGTTAGATAGTTCGGAGGTGATCTAATATTGAAATTCATCCCGATAACAGGACAAACTACTTTACATGAACTTGTTCAAGATTTCGGTGCAGAAAATACACGGTCAATCCTAAATGCAAATAGACTTACTTGGCGGCCAGATGTCGGTAAGCAGTTCAATCGGTTGTGTCAAGCGACGATTTCTGGTACAGATCCAATTGAGTATCAACGTAAGGCAACGCTACTTAATTCGTATGTTCAAGACGACGATGTATTTGAGCGCGCTGCTTTATCTGGCAGCTCAGATTGGAAGCTGCTGTCTCAACTCGGAACATTTTCTGACATGCTCAAAGTCCCGGAGTCTATCACAATTTCTGATTACTCAGGGATGTTAGGTAGCGGTAATCCAGTAACGCGGACTGTATACAATAAAGTAATGGCCCAACTCATTGATTCAGAATCGCACAATGTCGATGAGTCAGCATTCAACACATACAGTACCATTCAAAATGTTTCATTATCTAGAAATGACGTATCTCCGTCAGCATTTCAGTGGTTTGAATTACCTTGGGGTGAAATAACGCTTCAGTCCAACATGGATAACACAAGCATAGATTTTCCCTGTTATCCTGAGACAGTTTCGGATAGCAGACGTGCAAATTATTCAACTATGCCGGACCTGCTATATCAGTACGAGCCTTGGCAGTTGTATCAAGGTTCTGGGCCGCGTGAAGTGACATATAAGTTTGATATACACCGAGATATGTGGTCCGGAGATCATAGAGATCAAAAGGCCAATGAACTGATCAGATTCTGCGAAGCACATTGCTATCCAAGATTCAACGGGTCACTCGTAAACACTGGCATAGTTACTCTCTATATACATGGTGCTCCAGAAATTCGCGGTGTAATAACTAATGTATCAACTGATTGGAGTGGACCTATTGGGTCAGACGGTTACTATCTATTTTGTGAACTTGCTATAACAATCGTTGAAGTTTCCGGACAGCCGCTCAACTTTGATTCTGTTAAGAGTAAACCAATTATTGGTAACTAAGCGAGGTATGCACAATGGCAGATTTGCGGAACATAAATACTCCATATAAAATACTCGGTCATGCTGGGATTGAATACACCGTATGCCATGATTTTGATCACATATCTAGATACAAAGGACTACGTCAAGTCATTCATAGCCCCACGTCGCTAGATGAACGATTCATTGCGCTAGAAACATGCAATCCATTTCAAACACATTCTGAAATAAATTACTATACAGTACCTAGTTATGAGGAAAATCGGCTGGATGTGATAGCATATAAATTTCTCGGAAATCCTGCGTACAGCTGGGTGCTTGCGTACTTCAATAACATAGCGGATGGATTTACAGTAAAACAGGGACAGACTCTTAAGATTCCAGCTAATTTCACATCGTTGTTCAACACAGGTGAGGTGCTACAATCTGTAAGTCCGCTAGCGTTGAATCTAGGTTCGGAATAAGAAGGTGATGAAATGAAGCGACAACCCTTCGTATCATTTGTATTAGCCGGTGTATCGCTCACTTCTTGGGGATTAAAGATACCTTCACCGTTTAGTAAGTTGACAATATCTAATGGACAGATAACTAGTTACACCTCGTGGGAGCTAAAGGTTGTAGTCGGTGGAGATTCAACAAACAAGATGAATGCTGCTGCTTTTGAAGCACTCTTGTATAGCGCAGCACAAGCAGCTAACAGCTATAAGAACTCCGCAGGCATTCCGATATCATTCCTATTTGGATGGTGCGATGAATCCGGCAGCGTAAGCAGTTATGCGTCATATCAAGGATTTACACTGAACTTCAAGGTTAGCGCATCAGGACTTTATCTGATATATACATTATCTGGTTATGCTTCGCTTGCAATTCAAGCGAGCTTGCCTGTGATAAATATACCTGCTATACACGGCATGGTACAGCCCTCCGCAATTGCTGAAGGGCTTGCACGTGCGCTTAACGCAACAAGCTACTATCAACTTGACATTGATCATAATGATGCTCCGACATATGTTAATCACGGTACACTAACAACCAGTTTCATAAATTACATACGTGGATCACGTTCTGGGTCAGATGATTATGGTCAGTTCCCTGGGCTGCTGGCTCTAAGCAAATCATACAATGCTACACGTGACGCAGCGGGGATAGTATCATACAAAGCAAAGAAACTTTCGCAGATACTTAATAATCACGGACCGACTCCGATATCACAGTATCTCAAGATGAGTTTTACCGACAACACTCCGCAGTGTTCGTCATTTTCCTTCTGGATTGATGAACCAACAATGACCAACCCTGGAGTCATACACTATAAGAGCAACTCAGGGTTAAGCACACAGTATACTGGGGACGTGCTTGAATACGGGACAGCGAATACTAACATACTCTCGTTATCAGGATCATACAGCGGCGTAGCTTACAACATGACCGACATGTCATTCAAATCTGTGGGATTTACGCTTGACGGTAGCGGTAATGCTATTGCTCAAGCTGAACGTGTCGTTAATAGCTGGAGTGCTACCTTATCTGACGTATATCAGAGCGCAAGCATGATAAATGATGTCAATGCGCTTGCATCGCAGTTTAGCAGCTCGTTCAATATATCTATTCCAGGCGCTGTGAAGGCGTATACGGTAGCACAACCCGTATCGTTATTAGTAATGAGCGGGAACACTGTATCACCAGTTACAGGCATATACAATATAATGTCAGTGTCTCACGAAATCAGCAATTCGTTTGTTACCTCGCTACGTGTACAACGCTTAGTTATGAGTTCCGCAAACGAAGTGGCAATTTCGCAAAATATCAAAATGGCGAGGAGTTCGAATTATATTGATACAGCTGATCGAACTAAAAACATCATCAGCCCGTATAAGGTAGATTTTGGTACATTGTATCCTAACTTCAGTCACATGACAATAAGGGGATAACTATGATAGTATTTGGCTATGCTAAGCAATCACGTCGTAATCTACGCGGCGTTTTGGAGATACAGGTAAGAATACCGACGATTCATGGACCGTGGAGTATGGCAGAATATCGCGGCGAGCTTGTACGAAACTACATCCGCGACGAAGACCTTCCATATTTCCAGTCAATAGAACTTCCAAGAATCCCACAATCCGGAGATGTTGTAGCGCTGGAAGCATTGGATTCTGGATCAACTGAATGGTTAGTTATTGGACTAACCGGCGCAAATTATTTTTCATGAAGTAGGTGATATCATGGCATATACACAGAGTATATCATTTCCAAACATGTTTGATGTCGCACGTAACCGTGTTAGCATCCTTGAGGATGCTAAGTCTGTTGCAAACCGAAGCAGGTTACTCATACTTACCGAACCTACAGAGCTATACAATTCGTTAGATTTTGGGGTAGGGCTCAAACGTCATCTGTTTAAGTACAACACAGATAACGAAAAGGCAATAATCAAGGATCGCATAGTAGCCCAACTTCGTAAGTATGAACCTTCGGTAATTGCAGATGAAACACAGTTTGCTGATGGTCTTCTGTTCACCGGCGATCCGGATTCGTCTGTACAGGACATAAACAAACTCAAGATGACGATTTCTGAAACATGTAAATTCGGTGGCACATTGGAGGTAGAAATAAATAATGGCTAAAGATTTCAATCATGGATTAGTTAATTATGCAAGTCGTGATTACGAATCCCTACTCGCAGAATTCAAAGCATTGATACCTAAGTTAACTGAGCTCTGGCGCCCGGAAGCGGATGCTGATCCGGGTGTGGTGCTCATGAAGTTACTCGCCAGTGCTGCAGATATGCTGGGTGTTAACTTGGACATACTTGCAAATGAGCTATTTGCACCGTCTGTTAAGCAACGTAAGAATGCCGAGAAAGTATTTGGGCTTATCGGATATGAGCTGGGATGGTACACCGCAGCTCGAACGGAAGTTACATTCACAAATAGCAGTGATTCCGATGTATCTATAGATTTCGGCTTCAACGGTGCTAACTTCTGTACACTTAACGCATATGCAGATATTACAAATACATCTAGAGTTATTACATACAATATCCTTCCAATGACAAATACATATGGTGCAAGCGAGTCTCGCAGCCGTAGGGCTGTAATAACTGACAACCTTGACGTATTTGCTGATGCTGACGCAGTTAAGCTGAAACCTGGTGAGTTTGTTACACGTGTTGCGATAGAGGGCGAACTCCGAAATTATAGCGTATCTGTAAAACAAGTCAAAGAAAACAATTACATTATAACCCTACCATCTCAGCACATTGATACAACTGCGTTATGGATAAAAGCGCGGTCGTCTCAAAATGCTGATGACTTCCTTGCTACACAATGGATACAAGTTACAAGCCCGGCTGAATTTGTCACGCCTGAACCTAGATTCGCAGTAACATATGATTCTTATTCTAATGCTCAAGTCCAGATCAGCAACTACTTGAATCAACTTGAAGATTACGACGATAACTACTTAACTGTATATTGGATTGATTGTTCTGGCGTCATTGGATGTGTCGGCACAGATGTACTTACAAATTTCTTACCTGCCAAATCGGCGAATGAGTCAGCAGCTGAAAAACTTACAATATCTAACTTGAGCAACACTGTTGAGCTGCCTAACACATATACAGTAACTGGGAGAAGTCCGGAAACTGCAAAAGAAGCATACTTCAATAGTCGCAACTACATAAATACGTTTGATAGCTTAGTTACGCTACCAGATTTCAACCGATTCTTGAAACGCGAAGCGGGTGTAGATACTGGATTAGTAATTGATTGCCAAAAGGCATTAGAGATAAATCTGTCTATATACAACAACAAAAATCTAACCGATGGGCAAAAAGCAAAGCAGTACATAACCAATTATGATTTTCCTGCAGGCGATCCAATATACGATTGGAAATCTGTACTCGGATTGAATTTTGACCCGTCTGATCCGCAGAAATTTGTATTTGCAACAAATTTCAAAACGTATACAGCGATGTGTTTTGCAATACATAATGATTTCAAAGATAGCCGATGGGGTCGTGGACAAACATCTACCGCTCAGCTCTCGAGAACAAAGCAGTTTGACAGATACAAACCGCCGCTCATGTTTATTGACGCAGTTAAACGCGATTATGCTCCTCTCCAAGCTATGTCTGTCGAACTCGAGTTTGGTTATCTTCGTGTATTCAAGTTTAGAGTTGTGGGAACTATTCGTCCTCTCAAACCCGTATCGCAAGATGTCGCAAATAACATACTTGCGCTAGTGAAAGAAGCATTGTCGATGTATTATGCTCCTGCGAATCGCGAGTTAGGAGTCAAGCCCAATGTTTCAGAAATAATTGATATTGTCGAGGGTGCAGATAGTCGGATAAGACATTTTGACCCAGGCAGCTTGAAGACCGAGTGCATTGTTTGGGATGATTGTGATATTGATTATTTCAATCCAATTTCATTCGCTAGGTACGTCAACACAGAAGGATCCGTCGATCTTAGAATAGACCCGAGCTTTATCATCTAACGAGGTGGCGTCATGGAGATTAGAAACATACCGTATCCCGAAATATATCGAACAAGCAGCGACTTTCGCACTTTCATAGATATATTTGCCACAGCACTATCTAAGACACAGTTTGATACTGAGAATATTTCCGATTGTTATGATCCGCTCAGATGCCGTGCCGACCTGCTCTGGATGCTCGCGGAAACAATGGGATACAAGTTTGATGACAGATTACCTACCGCGTTCAATCGACTGGTACTTGTGTACTTCATGTCGATGATAAGAAATAAAGGCAGCAAGGATGGCGTGACCCTTGCTGCTGAGGTCAATCTGTCACAGTTCAGCATACTTGATGCGGGCGCTAAAGATGATATCTCCTATGATAGGTTAGACGATACTTCGGTACCCGTTAATTCTGTATCCGTAAATGCACACGTAGCCGAAGGCTATATAGACGTAACCTACTTCTCTACTGATAAGCCGATAGACGCTTGCATTGAATATGTTCGCCCTCTGGGCATGTATGTTTTCGAGCGCGCGGGTGTTAGAGTTGATGGGCGCACCAAGATAAGCATAGATGCAAAGCTCACAGATAGTCAAAACATTGGAATGTCAATTGGTCCTACGCATGTCGGCCACTATCGACGCGATGACTACGCACGGATCCAGCGTATGCGCAACGAAGATAAGCATACACTAAATAAGCAAGATATGCGGCATGATCCGTTCTATCGTAATTCTATCGGAGAGGGGAAACCTTCTAGAGAAATCAATCCGGGGTATCGTGCATTGTATAGCTTGCAGCTCTGCAACAATGAACACATTGTTAAATCTACTTTGCGCGATCCAATCTTTAGTTTAGGATACGGTCCGCAGGATGTTGAAACTGTATACAGTGACGATTATCTGAAGAGGAAAGATGAACCCAATTGGAACCTGAGGCTTGATCGTACAATTGAACGAAATATTGATTCGGCAGTATACACCAACATCCCTGAGCGGACTACGTCACCAATTCATGCACGACCTGCGGTCAATCCTATAATGAGCTCGGTAGGCGATGCAATTTCTCTTAATGCTGAAAATTCTAAATATACAAAAGTTGTCGAAGGTAAGGTCCAAATAGTTGAACAGCCGGATGAATGAACACCTTGTATAGATAATCATGGAGGATCTCATGGATAAGATAATTTCAATTGCACAAGGTCCGAGTAAACTTGCAGACGCGCACGATGTTGAACTAGATAATCACGGCATGACCAACCCAAATCTACATATTCATGTAGATGCAGATAAGATGCCCGCGGATAGCTCAGAAATATCGCCGCGCAAGTATTCATTTTCCGTACAAGATGTGTGTTCGTATCGCACCACACAAAAAATTACTCATGATGACGATGCAGATAATTCAGATATACCATAAGGGGATAGAATATGGGACTGATTGAGATAGCACGAAATTTAGGCATGCAACATAATGTCACTATTCGTGTTTTAGATGCGGCTACACACGATGTTGTTTCGCAACATGTAGGGCACAATAGTGCGACAAATTCTATGCTAACAGGCATTGGTAATTACTTAATAGGTAACGGTATCTGGAATCAAGGATACACCATGTTAAGTAAATATGTTCCTCAGTATATTTCGTTAGGCACTATGGGACTAATTAACCAAGATGCTGATGCGTCCGGATACCCTACGGGAGTTGGTGTTATCTCATACGCAGATAAAACATATGCAGAATTGTCTGAAGCTGACTTGAAATTACTTAACAAGCCGGCATCTGATGATTTGATCAGCGCAGAAGATGACGAAACACTTAGGTTTGTTGATTACCTCGAGCAACGACCCGGATTTGGGGCAGATGGTTATGACCATAATTCAAATAATAATAGATTACATTTTGGATTAGGTCCAGTATTTGCAGATAGAGCTGATAAAGCAACTACAATTGACTGTGAGCTCATATCTTCATCGTTTCCTAGGTCTTCTATCAGCTTTCGTGAAGTTGTGCCAGAGATAGAAGCAGAGGTTGGCGAGACGGTTGACGTGGTATTCAGCGCATTGATATCTGTCGGAGCCCTTGCTGAGTTTAGAGCACCCGGTAACGATTACATATTTATTACTGAAGCAGGTTTGTGGGCATCTCAGGATTGGAACGACAGCGGTGCAAATGGTTTGCTTGCTGGATACCGAATCGCGCCGCCGTCACAAGCAAATTGGGATATGCGCATTGCAGCTAATAGAGATATATTACGGAGAAACATTATTCGAGTAAACAAAAATCAGGTGGTTCAAGTTGTGTGGAAAATACAGCTTGGAAGCATTGATCAACTCGTAGGTATAAATAACATATATCCAGATCAAGTAAAGAAGTATTGGATAGAATTAGGGGGCAGATCATGAATAATTTCATGTTTACGGGATCGGCATTACTTCACTTTATCACCGGTATCGATGAACTTAAAGATAAGGAGATCAGTTTCATCGAGAATGCTGATTCTATCGACATAACAATTGGAGATAACACATATAGACTGATGCCGGAACTCGAAGATAATGCGGATGTGATATTAACAACTCTAGCAGCTGCTTCTGATGTCGAAGATATTCAACAAGATGAGTACAACGACTTGATAGAGAACGCAGATGTTGATGTATCTGATAGCATAGAGGGTGGCATAATCACAACGCTTGTCAAATCATTGTTACTCGGTGGTATGCTTAAACTTGCGCCAAAACTCATGAAATAAGGAGAGACATTATGGATAACGATAAGATGAAAGCCAACGAACCTACCATATTAGGTATCTACGAGGGCGAATGTGCAGATGCAGATATTACCAACAAGAACGGCATGGATATCCCGCGCGAGGTATGGGAGAAGCTATTTGCATCTGATGATTATAAAACCGCAATAAAACTTGGACATTACATTGGATTTTTAGGACATCCTGAGGATCCAGGCTGCCAAGATTTTGAGCATGCTTGTATTGTGATGACTGAAGGTCATATTGATGATGACGGTAAGGTTTACGGAAAATTTAACCTGATAAATACGCCTGTCGGACGTATAGTAAAAACATTCCAAGATGCGGGTGTTAAATTCGGTATATCTGTTAGAGGCGCTGGTGACGTTATTGATAATGTAGTGGATGCTGATACATTTGTCTTCCGCGGATTTGACCTTGTCAGCTTTCCAGCCTATCCGAATTCTATTCCGACATTTAAGAACATCGCAGCATCAACGGATGTGAATACACAGCGTGCATATCGTGCAGTCTGCGCAGCTGTTGATACTAATATACGCGATATAGATGACATCACCACATTGGAGGAGATTCAGTGCCAATTTGCTAAGCAGTCTCCGCAGTATGCCGCGATTGAGCAGCGTAAGGCTGAACTCAGATCCAAGTGTACCGAAGATATCGATGATGACCTAGATGACGTATACGGACAGCGTATCGAAGCAATGACGAAATTGTATCTTGACAGTGTTGAAGAATGCCGCGCGTTGAAAGCTAAAAATGCTAAGCTAGAAGCTTCGATATCTGCAGGTGAAGCAAGGTCAAACAGGAAACTTGATGCAATCCGACGGATATCCGCTTCGCAAATAGATAAATTAAGTAAACTATCAGATGAACGTGATAACCAGAACAAGACACTCATTGCAGCTAACCAAAGATTGAAAACACAGTTGAGTCAAGTGACTGCAGCGAACCTTAAATATGAACAGAAGATGAACATCGTTGCTTCGCAGCTTTCTACTAAAGATAAGACCATATCTGATTTGCGCGCAAAACTTGATGAAACCGTCACTCAAGGAGTAACTGTGTCAACTCGGGCATCAAACCTAGATGCAAAGATGACTAATCTGCAGAAGAGAGTTACCGCAGCAGAAACAATGCTTGCTGAATATCAGCGAGCTTATGCCAAGCTGTATGCTAATGCAATCGGTGTAAATTCCGACAACATAGCAGTTTCGGGATCTGCAACTGTCGCTGAGTTACAACAAATAATTGCCGGTCCTAATACATCTGCAACAACAGATCAGCCTGTTAACGACATAAGTGTTGTTTCGACTGACGACGAATACGACCTAGTAACCATTTAACTAATAAGAAAGTGAGAATAATACAATGAGCGTTAAGATTACTCGCAGACCCAACTCGCAGGCTATCAAAGCGTCGCAGAGCATTACTTCTAATGTTCGCAATCGCAATGCGTCTGCACCTATCATGGCTAACATGAACACCCTTACCCCTTCTCAGCAGGCTTTCGCGCGCACCCTCTATGCCAATGCAAAACGTTCTGCTGCAATTACTGCTGCAACCAACACAGTTAACATCATGGCGAAGCCTGATTTCCTCAGCCTTCTTCCGATGTTTGTGCAGAAGCTCATCATCACCGATGTTTTCGGCTCGGTTGCGATGAAGTCTCGTCAGCAGATCGTTCCTTACTTCAAGTTTATCGCTGAGAACACGAAGGGTGAGACCAAAGCCGGTGACATCATTTCTTCTCCGTTTGTCAACCGTCTTGGCCAGGACCCTAACTTCGCTGGCAGACTTGTTAAGAACGAAGTTATTGCAGACAGCATCGCTGATGCTACTGATATGGCTGCGATGTACCTCCCCATCATTCCTAACTCGATGACCCTTCACGTCACAAACGACGGCACCACAACTCCTTACAACGATAACGGCAACGGCGAGTTCGTTGATGGCGCAGGTGCGATCGTTGGTTACATTGATTATTCTACCGGTGTAATCACCCTTAAGGGCCTTACCGGTTCTGCGAAGATAACTTATCAGTATGACAATGAGAACATCGGTCAGGACGTTCCTGCCGAGAGACAGAACTACGGTGCTCAGATGGGCAAGGGCTACCTCCAGCTCGACGAGTTCAACCTCGTTGCAGAGGCTCAGCAGCTCGCTTGCTACTACTCCGTCTATGCTGCATTTGCTGCTCAGCAGGAGTACGGCGCAAACATCGCTGATATGGCCAAGGAAGCTGCCATTGCTGAAATCACCGCCGAGATCAACACTCGTGGCTTCAAGCTCCTTAAGGATGCTGCCAAGTACAATCCTCAGTTCAACTGGGATGTATCTCCTGTGCTTGCAGGTGCTGTTGTTCCTTCCGATTACCTCAACATGTTCAAGCTGAAGCTCGGTCAGGCTGCTGCTTCTATCTATCAGAAAACTCGCCTCACTAGACCGAACCGCCTTATCGTCGGCACTAACACTGCTGAGTACATTGCAATGATCAACGGCTTCCGCGCTTCTAACTTCGCTGATGAGGTTGGTCCTTACAAGTTCGGTGAGCTTGATCAGTTCAGCATCTACGTTGATCCTAACTACGATCCCAATAGCTGGGTAATGGCTTGCAAGAGCAACGACATTCGCCGTAACTCGGCGCTGTTCGGTGAGTATATGCCTATCATGACGACCGACCCGCTCACGATGGCAAATATGTCCAGTCAGCAGGGCGTAGCCACAATGAACAGCATGAAGATTGTCAACCCCGATACCGTCGTATCTGGTAAGATAATCGGTGCGTAAGATAGTCAACGCATAGATAATTTATTAGCCCCGGCAGTTAATTCTGCTGGGGCTTATTTTTGTTAAATCAGACCTACTAACAATGTGGCCGTTAATAGAATCGTTAATATATATACGGGAGGACCATACGATGCCACAGAAGATAGATCCGAATTTGACTCGAATTTGCAAGATATGCGGAGACACTTTTCATCCGACTGCTAGAAAACAGTACTGTTGTAATAGGCCTTGTGAGAAGACTTGTGTAATTTGCGGAAAGCCTTTTACTGTACTCTGCAATACAGATTATCTGAATAAGCAAACGTGTAGCCTTTCGTGTAGCGCAAAGCTGAGGAAGATCACACTCGCCAGTAATGCAAGTACTTTACTTAAACATTGTAAATGGTGCGGGGAGGCATTTCATCCTAGAACTCCACGAGACGAATATTGCGATAACACTCATTATCAAACCTGTGTAGTTTGCGGTAAGAAATTTGAAATAGATGTTAGGCACAATGCACAAGTTAAGACATGTTCGCTCGAATGTAAGAAGACGTTGAGTTTGCAGAATCGGGATCTGGTCAACGAGCGCGAACATTTTGTAGCGGCGATGAAAGCTAAATATGGTGTAGACAACGCTGTCAAAATTCCTGCAGTGCTAGATAAAATAAAAGAAACAAATCTATTTAAGTACGGCAAAGAATGGTACACACAGACTGAAGAGTATAAGGATAAGGTCAAGGCCACCAGCCAAATCAATTATGGTACCGAGCACTTCTTATCAAATCCAGATGTAATTGAGAAACGGAAATCTACATGTTTAGGCCGCTATGGTGCAGATAATGTATCTAAATTGCCAGAAGTTCAAAATAAGATCCAAGCTACTTTGCAAGACGCGTACGGAGTTAGTAATATCAGTCAAACGCATATTGCGGATCTGGCCGCTTGGCAATCGTTTCAAGCAGATCCCAGACGCTACATACAAAGTAACTTTGATCAGTCGCCTACCTTGCTCGAACTTTCTTCACACTTTGGTGTATGCTTGACGTCAATATACAACTGTGTTAATCTGGCAAACAACAGCGACATCATCGCACGTTGTAACTCAAAGATGGAAGACGAAATAATTAGATTCGTTTATACAATATCGCCAAATATCTACATAGAAAAACACAACCGATCCATCATAACTCCATACGAATTAGATATATACATCCCTGAATTAAAAATAGCGTTTGAATGCAACCCAACAACTACACATAATTCGTCAATTTGCGATCCTTGGGGTGGCGATCCCAAATCGAGCAGTTACCATCAACTTAAGTCGAAAATGTGCGAAGCTGCTGGAGTTCGGCTTATTCATATATTTGGTTATGAATGGAATCACAAACAAGAAATCATGAAGTCGATCATTAGTAACCTGCTCCAAGCAAACTCAACTAAGATATATGCAAGAAAATGCAACATTGTAGAGATTTCTGATCTTGATTGCCGCAGGTTCTTAGATACTAACCATAGACAAGGCTACAGCATTTCTTCAATTCGTCTAGGTCTAAAATACAATGATGAACTTGTAAGCGTGATGACCTTCAGCAAGCCTAGGATGAGCATTAGTAAATCCGCCAGCAGTTCAGCCGAATACGAATTGGTCAGATTTTGCAATAAGCTGAACACTTCGGTGGTAGGTGGTGCGTCTATGTTATTCAAATGTTTCTTAAGAAAATATTCACCTTCCGCTTTAGTATCTTACTCTGATTTTGCACGTACCTGTGGCAAACTATATCAAACACTTGGATTTAATTTTCAGCGGTTATCCGAACCTGGATATGTTTGGGTAGATACTCGAACTGATATAGGATACAATAGACTCAATTCACAGAAACATAATATTTGTAGATTCTTGAACGACAATAATATAGATCTGAACCAAACTGAAAACGATATAATGATATCGCATGGGTACGTTAAGTTGTATGATAGCGGTAGCAAAGTATGGATGTGGTCGAAATGAATCGAATTCGCAAATCGTTATAAATTATTGGTCGGTTTAGAGGAGGGAGGTTTGGTTATGGTGAACTTTAAGGTAGTTTGGTTTGACGAACATGACTGCCAATATGTATCCAGAGTTTACTGTATTGATTCAGTGCGGGATAGATTCCTCGTCGTCAATGATGCTGGAAACTTTATTTGGGTCAAAACAGAAGATTGCAAACTAGAAGATAGCGAAGATGAATACAGGAGTAAGTAAGAACAATGGCATATAAAGAAATAGAAGCTGCCAGATGTAGTCGCTTAAAGAATTGGACACTAATCAACAATGTGCGAGGATACTATCGATATGTTATCGCCACAAAAGTTGCTTATGAAATTTTTGTCACAGAGCAACTTGTCGGACAGGGAGATAGCGAAGCAATAGCAAACGCATACATAACTGGCCAGTGGCGTGATGCGGATGGAAATGCAATTTTCAGCAGAGAATTAATTATCGAGAATGCTCCTGTGTATAAGTGCATAGAAGCAGTCGTAAAAGATTATAAGGAGAACATAGCAGATGATTAAAATCGAGAAGGTCGAAACGTTTGGTTGGGAGGCGGCCATACGAGGGATGCGCAATCCGAAGAATTCTTGGGATCGTAGCGATAGTCATTGGTGTCGAATGAACATGAAAGTCTGCCCGGACTGCAAGAATCGAAATAAATCAATTACTTGCATAGGTCAGAATGATTTTGATCTGATGATGCGTCTGCGCAATGCCGGTACAGATCATCGCAAATTCATGAGGATGATCATTGTATGTGCTGATATTACCGCTCCGCTGTATTGGTGGAAAGAGTACGACACGTACAAGGTAGGTACTGTTGCAGATTCTTGTTCAACTATGCACAGGATTGCAGCAAAGGAGTTTGAGTTGAGCGATTTCTCTATAGAGCATGTAGCTTGTGTCAGCGATTTCAAATACATTGTGGATATTCTTAACTGTTGGCGTAGCAGATATATTCAATGCGATGACGACCCAGCAATGCTAGAACGCTTAGACATGACTAAAAAAGAAATCTGGTGGCAGATGATCCAGTTCCTGCCAAGTTCTTACAACCAGAAACGTACCGTAATGCTGAATTATGAAGTGCTAGCAAATATCTATAAATCTCGTAAAGATCATAAGCTTGATGAATGGCGAGAATTCTGTCATTGGATTGAAGCTCTGCCGTATTCAGAATTAATTGTCGGGGATGCGGAGGGAGCAAAATCAAAATGATTGCACCTAAGTACAGAACCATTTCCGAAGCTGAGGCAGCATATCGTGAGTATGTAGATTACCACATTGCGGCTGTTCAGTGGGTTCAAAATCATTTTGGTACACTTATATGCACAGAGATTTGTGTACATAGAAATAGTGAACATGACGGGGATGCGTTGTGGCTCAACCGCCTACTATCGCAGATGGTAGCGGTCCATGATGCATCAAAGTACACAGATGCAGAGTTCAACGCGTATCGTCGACATTTCTACCCTTCCGAGGAAGATTCAATATCTGATCCAATAAGGTACAAGGACTTCGACTATGCTTGGCGACATCACTACATGACGAATGCACATCATCCAGAGCATTGGAGTAGTCTAAATTATCGTCAACCTCCCGGGACTAGGATGCCAGATTATTTCTTCGCTGAGATGATATGCGATTGGATTGCTGTAAGCCTTACAAAGCATTCCAGCTTGTATGACTGGTGGTTCAGCACAGACACTCATTCAGATAAAGTGCAGTTTATTCATGTCGATGATATGAATTTCTTAGATGCATTTATTGCAAAGTACAACGTGATGTTTGACTTCAGCGATCGTTAATGTATTCGTAACAGAAACAACCTGTAAACATAAACAATCTAATAAGATGAGGTATTAACTATGCTTAGTTGGCAAATCGCGAAGAACATTGGCATCTATTTCGACGCACGTGATAATCTGCGAAACGCTAAACGCGAATTTCGCATGATAGAAAATGAGAAGTACCCAGATCCGGATCCTGAGCCCAAACTCGAAGTTATCAGGGGGCCAATTTATCCTCCAGTTAAGACAAATGTGCGATATCCGATGTTTGCACTAATTGCGGGGGCAGCAACTGTGGTAGGGGGCGTACTGTTTACAATGTTGCGTTTTGCAATAATTTTCGGCGGTGGTCGCGGACAACGATTAGTTGACTTAAGCAACATTTCGCACATCTTGCAAATTGTCGGTTATAGTATCATTGCAATTGCAGTTTGTGTTTATTGCGTCCGTTCAAAATCAGCTGCTAATTCGGTTCGTAATTCGGCAGAGTACAAATCAGCGTGCAGGAACGCAGAACTTGAGTACGCTAAACAATGCGAAGCTGCTAAAATTAGATATCAAGCTGCGCTCAAAGAATACAATGAAACGTACTTGCCTAAATACAAAAAGGCTCAGGCGGCCTGGTTAGTAGATAAGTGCAGTCGTGCATTCCGCGCTGATCTAGTAGTACGAGATGCCAGAGATAAATTTAACGAAAGCTGTTCTGGAATATCAATGATTCCCGATCAGTATATGGATGACGACGCTCTCGAGTATCTTGAAAACTTCCTTTGGAGTTCCGATGTAGAGCTTTCAGATGCACTTGCAAGCTATGATGCCCACCGTCAGCGTCAGCTTGATCAGCAGGCGATTGACATTGCCAATAAGCAACGCCGGGATGCTAATATTGCAGCTACGGTAGCTACAATCCAGCGCCATAAAATCTACAAAGAGCTCAAACGGCGAGATTGACCTAGCGAACCTTTTATTTATTCAATCACAAACAAGTCGAATCATGTATACATGATCGACTATATTATGATTGGAGGAAAAGTAATGTATACTATCAATGTTAAGTACTACGGCCTCGAGAAACCGGTTGCACGCGATGCAATGCCCATTTCTCCCATATTTGTCCCCACCAATTCTTATGTAGATTCTAAGATATACACTGAGGGACACGCAGAAGTCACTGATCCTGCAGTGCCTGCATATGGCAGATCGGTATATGCGTCTAACGTCGAAGGTTGGGGCAAACTTGGTTTTGTTGCCGATCCCGAGGTTGGTATTCCCTTCCCTTCTGGCCTGAAGAACATCCACATCACCAAGGTCGGCGAGGAAAAAGAAGCCGAAGGCAAGAAGTACTACGAGATAGAATTCGAGACCGAGTCCTACAAGGATTATCTCTACTATCTTGAGCTTGCCGCTGATCTCAAAGATGACGGTTACGTAATTACTGCATCAAAAAACGCGTAAAGGATAAGATAGTTATCAAAGCCGATGGGAGCGACACCGCGATTGCAAAAGCGATTGCAACAGCTCCCAAAGGCGCATATTTGGTATTAGACGCCGACACGTTCGAAGCGGGTCTAACAGTCGCCGAAGGCACAGAGATTACACTTGATCTTAACGGACATAGATTACGTGGTGTTGGACCTTTCGCAGGCTCGGAAGGTACTCAGGCCAACTGTCTCTGGTTAGCTAAGGGCAGTAAAGTAACTATCAAGAATGGCACGATAGATACAATTGCCCCAGATGTTACTATTCTTATCCAAAACTATTCAGATCTCACGCTCGATAATGTTAAACTAGCCGGATATCGAACAACCGACTATGTATTATCGAACAATTGCGGCAACACTGTTATAAAAGGCAACACGCAGATTGTTGCCCAATCTGGTAAGGTCGCATTTGACGTCCATTACGGACTCCTCCCAGAGTACGATGACGGCGTAAGCGTTACCATTGCTGACCCAAGTGTCAAAATCACAGGTGCTGTTGAATTTACAAAAGCTGATCGAGTTGTCGATAATGCTGAATTCCTTTCGAAGGCTCATCTATATGTGCCTACTGGTTACCGTGGATTCACTGCCCCTGATGGATATGAATTTGGTCCCGCAAATGATAGTCAGGACGAACTTGTCCCTGCATCAACCGAAACAGAGTAATCTGGAGGTGGCCGCATGACAATGGCTGAGATAACTCAACAGGTTAGTTTCATGCTTGGGTTAACTGCTTCGGATAATAACGAAGATATATCCATTGAACAGGCCGTGTTGATTGCATTTCGTGAGCTGTCACGATATATGAAAACACCTGTTGATAAGACAGTTCCTTACACAACACGAATAGATCTCAAGTCCGTAGGAATTGAGACGAAGAAGATACTGTATGTATATGCTGCAAATCCACGTATTGGACTTACGCTAACTAGCATAGACAGCGGCAATGTATTCGCAGCTGCTGCGGCAGCAAAAACATTCAGCGCACTTGGGCAAGGAAGCACGGCGGCAATAGATCCGCTAATGTCACAAATTGCACTTGCACAAGTTAGGAACGTTATATCAAGTGATTTTCAATGGAAGTTTGATGTACAAAATCAAGTTGTATATTGTACTCACAAGGCACCTAATCCCGGTTCGATCACTATCAGATACGTGCCGATATACCATGACGTATCTGAGATTCAAGATCCAACATGGATAGATTATTTAGTTCGCATGAGTGAAGCCAACGCTAAGAAAGCAATGGGTAGGGTTCGCTCAAAATATACTATCCAAGACTCAAATATAGCTCTAGACGGTGATAGGCTACTCGAAGAAGCGAACGCAGAACTTGAAGCTATTCGCCAAGAGCTTGAGGCCAAACGGCGAAAACTTGTTGTATTAAATTAAATATTTACGGAGGATTATCTAATGTTTATTCAGAGAAGAAAAATAACTGCTGATGATGCAGTTGATGCACCCGTAGTCGTCGATGAAGCTCCTTCCGCCGATGTCGATCCGGAAGCGTCCGAACTGCTTTTCGAAACCGAAGATGTTGCCCAGCTCGTTGCTGAAGTAACTGGTCAGCCCGTTGACGTTGAACTCGACAACGAAAATGATGCTGTCAAGTTCACTGTCGGCGATGACGAATTTACCATTCACGCTGAAGGCGATGAGGAGATTCTCGAATCTCGCAAGATCGCGCGCGGAAAGCGTAAGGTCGCTGCTTCGACTAAACCCGCTGCGAAGCCCCAGGGCCGCACCGTTCGCCGCATCGTCAAGAAGTAATTAAATCATCTTAGTTTGCCCGCGGGTTATGTGCCTGCGGGCATTGCTAATACTCAGATAATCAACAAATGGGAGGTAAATATGGATACCATAGAATGCGGCAAGTTGCTAGATTCGCTGAAACAACTTACAGGCAATATCAGCAAAGCACTGAATAAATTAGTTAATTTCGGCATAAAGTTAAGCGATGCAAAGAATGACGAAGAGCACGAAATCTCTACAATCACCGGCACACTGCCGGATGGTACTAAGTTAGATATAACTTGGCAGCCGCATGATGAAACCAAGAAGATGTTTCGAATGAAAATCAAAGACACTCGTGGTAAATCAGTCGAAGATGCTAATGTACGCGAAGACGATTACTATAAACGCTTGACAGAGTTGGTGAAGGAAGGATGGGATGTAGACATATCGGACGAGCTGCAACAAGCTGCTGAAGAGCCTGATGAATCCGCTGAGTTGAAAGACGAAAACGCTGAGTCTGTGAATGAATCAATAAAATTACACTTGCGATTACATAAGGTCTGCGGATCTGCAGAAGATAGCATTGTTCTAGATCGAATATATGGCAACTATGCGATTTCCGAAATGAATGCGGATTTAGCGGCGCTGCTAAACGATGACGATTTCGCACAATCTATTACTGAAGCTGGTAATGATATCTGTGTAACCGTAACACCTGACGAATTTGATGTTCAGACG
>ULTU01078217.1_pt1 | contig 23855 bp, 21 predicted proteins | sample 1957861 | NCBI WGS metagenome assembly ULTU01 (sample SAMEA4835742, study PRJEB28245) | human gut metagenome | biome: gut microbiome; material: fecal sample | place: Denmark | collected 2008
AAACTAAAAAAATAAAAAAGAAGAAAAAATTTGAATACATGATTTGTTTATTAAAAAACGTTACTTTTGAGAGAGTGAAAATATACGAGAAATTTGGTTTACTTCTCCCAGACAAAACGGCATTATTTTTGCCAGTTTTATCTAATATTACAATGTTACCTTTGCATTTCCTTAAGATAAAATTTCTAGATTACAAAGTAGTACCAGCATATAATGAACTTAAATTTAATGCCAAAATAGATGCTAAAATAAATTTTAGAATTATTAATTTAATATTTTGCATAATAAAAGAATTTTGGAGCAAATTATTATATAGCAATAAGTTTACGAGGAGGAAAAGATATGAGTGAACATCCTATTGAATCTTTAATGAATACAGCCATGAGTAATTTAAAAGACATGATTGATGTAAATACGGTAATTGGCGAGACTATTGAATTAGAAAATGGTACAGCGATAGTGCCAATTTCAAAAGTGGCATTTGGATTTGCAGCTGGCGGAAGTGAGTTTAATATGGGTACTTTAGAGACTTCTAGAAAACAAGGTATAGATGAAGAAAGCAAGTACAGTTTACCTTTTGGCGGTGGAAGTGGTGCAGGAGTTAATATTCAGCCAGTAGGTTTTTTAGTAATAACAGAAAACACAGCTAAGATGATACCAGTTGATCATTGCAGTGCAATAGATAAGCTATTAGATTATGTTCCAGATTTACTAGAAAAAATTTCAGATATTTGGGGCGGAGACAAAACATATACGTATGAATTTTATGAAGGCGAAGATGGACATTCTACAGGAACTTATGTAGAAAAAAATGATACGGATGAAGAATAATAAAAAGTAAAAAGAATATTTATGACATAAAATAAAACCCAAATTGTTAAACATTTTGCTTAACAGTTTGGGTTTCATTTATTTACAACTAATTAAGTACTATTTATTAGTCTTTACGAATAATAGCTGCTACAACAACTACTGCGATTACGATAGCTATAGCAATTATTGCACCTACTACTGAAGTATTACTTGATTTTACTTTATCGTTATTTGTATTATCTGTGTCAGTTGATGGTGTGTTTGGAGTAGTATCTGTGTCTGATGGAGTTTGTTCACCAGATGCTGCAGGCTCAGTTACTTCACCAGATTTTGTTTCTTCACCAGATAAATCAGTTGTTCCTTCTTCTGGAAGAGTTACTGTATCTTCACCAGAAAGTTCACCACTTGTAGCTGCTGGATTAGGAGCAATAAGTATAGGTGCTTCATCAGTAGCAAATGCACAAGAAAGTGAAAGTACAAAAGTTAAAACCAATAATAATGCTAATTTTTTCATAAAATATTCACCTCTAAATAAAATTTTAACAATTATGTTTGATTAACTGTCTGGCTTATTATATAATAGTAACGAAAGATTGTCCATATTTTTCACAATATTTTTAGAAACAAGGTGTTAGATAAAAATGAGACTAAAAAAAGTTAAAGGGGCACTAGAAAAGATAGAACTTTCTAAATATTATGTAAAGAGCCCTGAACAATATAAAGAAAATTGGAATAAAGTATTTGAAAATGAAAATCCGATACGACTAGAAATAGGAATGGGAAAAGGTAATTTTATCATAGGAATGGCAAAAAAATTTCCTAATATAAATTTTATAGGAATCGAAATGTATGATAGTGTTATGGTAAAAGCCACAGATTCTTTAGAAAAAGAAGAGTACATACCAAATTTGAAACTCATACTTATGGATGCACGAAACATTGAAAACGTATTTGGAAAAGAAATCGATAGAATATATCTTAACTTTTCCGACCCTTGGCCAAAAGCAAGACATGCCAAAAGAAGACTTACAAGTAAAGTTTTTCTAGATAAATATGATTTGATTTTTAAAGGCCCAAAAAGTATATATATAAAAACAGATAACGACGATTTGTTTTCATATTCAATAGAAAGTTTGCAAGAACATGGTTATATCTTGTCAGACGTTACCAGAGACTTACATTCTCTAAATGAAGCAGATAATGTTATGACAGAATACGAAAAGAAATTTTCTGAGAAAGGCATTAAAATTAATAGATTGAAAGCTAATTTGAAGTGAAGGGGTTGTTTTAATGAAACGTAGAACCATTTTATTAATTGCATTAGCAGTAATGGTTGTTTTACTAGGTGTTTTACTATACGTGCCAAGAAAGAAAAATCTTGATACTCAGAAAGAAAAAGAAAGTATGCTTAATGGCGAAAAAAATGTAGCAAAAGTTTTTAATCAGGGAGAAAACATTATAAGCTATAACAATTACACGTTTATAGTTGATACAGAAAGAAACTCTATTATCAGATATTCTGAAAAAGAAAATTCAGGTAAACAAGTAATATATGCTACTAATGAGGTTATTGGAAAACAACTATTTATTATGGGAAACAAATTAATTTTTAACGTTGCTCAAAACACATACTGTTCTAACCTTGATGGAAGCAATTCTATTAAATTAATAGACGGAAATATTGTTTATATGAATGATGAGGTATTTGTATACATTTTACAAGACACGACTGCACAATATGTATGTATAACATCGTATAGCAATAGCAACTTAAGTAGAACTAATGATACATTTTTCAACCTAGCTAAGGGAAATGATATTAAGTTTTTAAAAGAATATGATAAAGTTTTATTCTTTTACTCACATAACACAAATGAAACTACAACATTATTTAGTGTGGATTTAAACAATTCAAAGAGCAATGTACTAATAAATTTACCAACAAAAGGTGATGACGAAAGATACGATTTTGTAGACATTGCAAAAATAGAAGACATAGTATATCCTTTACAAGCTATTTATCAAATATCAACCGACCATGAAACATATTCATCAAATACAGTTTATTTAGCATATATTGATAAAGTTGTTTGGGAAAACTATGCAACAAATATCAAACCATTAAGAGTATTTACAGACGGAAAAAAACTTTTTGTTAAAGAATATAACAGAGACACAAACCAATACGAGTGGTTTTATAGAAAGTATGACCCAAAAGATGACATTTATGTAGAAGAAAAACTAGATGTACTAGACAAAAATAGTAAAGAATATTGGCCCAATGTATTGTATGGTGATTTAACAGAGTTATTTACTTTGGAAAATGGAGAACTAAAAATGGATGGTTTGTCATTTACAACATTAGAAAACGACTATAAAAATTCTACACTAAAATATGCTGGATTATTTTCAGATAAAGTATATGTTTTGATAAATCAAAGCGGAAAAAACATATGGCTTAGATTTGATAACGATGGCTCAAATCCAAAGAAAATTTATGAGTATAATAAATAAATTTAAAAAGAAAGGAGAGTATAATTAGAAATCCTAATTATACAAAAATTAAAATGAAAGGCTTTTTAAAAATTTTAAGTGTAATTACAGTATGTTCAAGCATCTTATTCACATCAGCATATGCAAGATACATACCAGTAAAAGGAAATCCAGCTACATACACAGACATAAGTGGCCATTGGGCATACGATTCAATGTGCTATGTAATACAAAATGGATACTTTAAAGGTACAGAAAAAGACAAATTTATGCCAGACACCAATATGAGCAGAGCAATGCTAGTTACAGTACTTTGGAGACTGACAGGAGACGATCTTACATACACAAAGACAGTAAATGGAGTTACCAAAATATATCCTCACTATGTTAACATGTTTTGGGATATGAAAGACGATGCTTGGTACACAAACTACATCGCTTGGGCAAATAAAAACGACATTATAGAAGGATATTCAAAAAGAGAATTCAGACCAGATGAAGCCATCACACGTGAGCAACTTGCAGTTGTACTTCATAACTATTTAAAAAACTACAAACTAGTAAGAACATTTGATACAATGAAAGTAAATGCACCAATTACATTTACAGACGAAGCAAACATATCTAGCTGGGCAAAAGACAAAGTATCAATAATGCAACAAATAGGACTTTTAGAAGGCAGAAGTGACGGAAGCTTTGATCCAAAAGCTACAGTAACAAGAGCAGAAGTTTCTGCAGTAATTGAACGTTTGGTTAAGAAATTTTAGATTTTGTGTTTTTACATAAACGAGAAGAAGGTATGATAAAACTTTTATCCGCTAAATTTTGTCAAGGTAGTATTGCTTCGCAATCTCCACCTTGACAAAAAACGCTACTAAAAGTATTATCATACCTTTTTAAGTTAATGGTAAGTTACAATTTAAAAAATACAAAAATCAGTACACAAAAACATCTAAAATGTAGCAGAAACTTCCTTGGCATCTGTGAATATATTAAATTTTTTGAGCAACGGTTTGGTGTGGCGAGGGCTCAAAAAATTTAATATATTCACAGATGCCTTGCACTATCTTAAACCTGAAAAAATAGTCACCACAAATTAGTACTAATATGAACCTTTGGTAACTAACTTAATAAAAATCCTATCACAATATTAAACTTTAGATAAGAAATTACCTCAAATTCTATACCGTCATAAACTTAGAATAAAAACCTTTACACTATTTTGAACTTTGAAAAAATTTAAGAAAAATACTGACTTATTTCCTGCAAGTTTCTAAATTCATCCTGTCTTAAAACTTCGTAAAGCACAATCGCAACCGAGTTAGAAAGATTAAGCGAACGAAGAGTAGGAAGCATCGGAATTCTTATAGCATTTGTTATATACTTTTGAAGCACATCCTCCGGAAGTCCCTTAGTCTCTTTACCAAATAGCAAAAAAACTTCATCCATTCCAGAATAGTCCACATCAGAATAACACGTCTGCCCTTTAGTAGTAAGAAAAAACATATTATTCTTTTTAGGTGGATACTTCTCCAAAAACTTTGAAAAAGAAATATGTTCTTCAATCTCTAACTTATCCCAATAGTCAAGTCCAGCACGTTTAACTTGTTTTTCAGATATACTAAACCCAAGAGGATGAACAAGATGAAGTTTCGCACCTGTAGCAGCACAACTCCTTGCAATATTTCCAGTATTTTGCGGTATTTCTGGTTCAACTAATACAATATTTATTTTCATAATCTATAACCCTTTCTATATATAAAATTAGTTTACATTTTTATAGCACAACAAATATATCACAATTCAATTAAATAAACAACACCAGAGCAAAATTACAGTATATGCAACTAAAAATGCTAGTTTTAAGCTATTTTTACTTGCAAATTATGTACATATATGGTAAAATTCTTACTGTGTTTAACAAGGAGGAGTTTAAAAATGGAATTTTTAGAGAAGTTAGTAACTGTTTTACAAATACTTACAGCAGTTGCAGTTATATTTATGGTATTATTACAAGAAGGTAAAGAAGACGGAAGTATCGTTACTGGTGAATCAAATAGAGGTGGAACAATGGGTTCTAGTAAAGAAGCAAGACTTGCTAAGATAACAAAATATCTTGGAATAGTATTTGCTTTGTTAACTATCGCATCTACATCTTTAATGATAATCAATTATTAGAATATAAAGCACCTGACTTGATTGGTTAGGTGCTTTCTTATGTTTTGCAAGAAGACGGTGCGTAGTTAGTTTTGAAATATAAAAAGAGTAAGTTTATATGGACCTTATAAACAGATTATGAGAGGAGTGATTATTCTGAAAAATGGAGATTTTGTAAAAGGTAAATTTATATATAATGAACGTGGATTTGGTTTTGTAGAAACAGATGATGATGACAAAGATATTTTCATCCCACCAAATATGACATTTGGAAGTATGACTGGAGATATTGTAAGAGTAAAAATTACGACTCCAGCAGAAGAAAATCATAGAGCCGAGGGAACAATAGTAGACATTATAGAGAGAAAAACAAAAGTCTTAATTGGAACATTTCAAAAAAGCAAAAATTACGGATTTGTAGTTCCAGATGAGAAAGCAATGGGAACGGATATATTTATATCGAAAAAATTAAGACATAAAGCAAAAAATGGAGACAAGGTAGTAGTATCTATAAAAAAATATCCAGAAGGCAATATGAGTGCTGAGGGCGAGATTATAGAAGTACTTGGAAAGTCTTCAGATACAAATGTAGATTTAATATCTGTTATAAGAGCACATGACTACAAATTAGTTTTTCCAAAAGAAGTTAATAAAGAGGCAAATAGTTTACCACAAGTCGTAAGAGACATAGATGGAAGAGCTGATTTAAGAGACAAAGAAATATTTACTATTGATGGAGATGATACTAAAGATATAGACGATGCAGTTTCGCTTTATATGGATGGAGAAAATTATATCTTAGGAGTACATATTGCAGATGTAAGCACCTATGTAAAATCTGGAACAGCACTTGATAAAGAAGCACGAAAAAGAGGTACAAGTGTGTATCTGATAGATACAGTAATACCAATGCTTCCTAGAGAGTTATCTAATGGTATATGTAGTTTAAATCCTAATGAAGATAGATATGCTTTATCAGTGGAAATGAAAATATCTAAGAGCGGTGAAGTTTTAGAAAGCAAAATATTTAAAAGTGTTATTAAGTCTAAAATTCAAATGACATATAACAAAGTTTACGATATTTTAGTAAACAACATAGTAGCCGAAGGATATGAGCCACATGTAGAGACACTAAAACTTATGGAAAAATTAGCATTAATACTAGTAGATAAAAAATCCAAAATGGGTGCAATAGATTTTGATATGCCAGAAGCTAAAATTATATTAGATGAAAATGATGCTGTAGTAGATATTAAACTACGTGAAATGACAATTGCAAATAAACTAATAGAAGAATTTATGATACTTGCTAATGAAGTAGTTGCAGAAACATTTAATAAAAAAGAATTGCCATTCATATACAGAATTCACGAAAAACCAGAAGTAGATAGAATAGAAAAATTAAATACAATGTTAAAGAATTTAGGTTATCCAGAAATTGATTTAAATGTTTGCACTAAAAAAGGAAAAGTGAACGGAAACAATTTAGCATTACAACTAAAAAACGTAATGAATTTGGCTAAAGGAAATGAAAACGAAAAACTAGTTTCACTTTTAGTATTAAGAACAATGCAACTTGCAAAATACAGTAACGAAAACATTGGACATTTTGGACTTGCATCAGAATATTATTGTCACTTCACATCACCGATTAGACGTTATCCGGATTTATTTATACATCGTGTTATATCTAGCTATTTAGCAAACGAACTAGACAGTAAGATGATTTCAAAATACAAAAAACAAGCAATAAAATATGCAGAAACGTCTAGTGAGATGGAGCAAGAAGAGGAAGAAGCAGAACGCGATTTATATGAGATAAAGAAGTGCGAATTTATGCAAAAACATGTTGGTGAAATTTATGATGGAAGTATATCTGGGGTTACGTCATTTGGCATATTTGTTGAATTAGAAAATACGGTAGAGGGACTTATTCGTCTTGAAAATATGAAAGATGATTATTATGTGTATGACGAAAATTGTATGAGGCTTATAGGGAAAAGGACGAATAAGATATTTAAGCTTGGGGATAAGGTGAAGGTAAAAGTTGTTAGTGCTAATAAGCTTTTGCGTAGGATTGATTTTGAGCTAATTGACGATTAAAAGAATAGCTGGAATATGGAGGTTAGGATTCCTAGTATGGCGATTATATAGATTGATATGCTGGCGGCTTTGCTATTGGAATTGCGGCTTTCCCATGTAGCATAAGGGAAGGCATAGGTGCATGAAATTAGACCTAAAATTAGTATGATGATGTTCCATTGCATGATTTTCTATTTTACATCTCCTTTCTTGAATGTTTTTTGGTGGGGAGTTACTTTAATTTTAAAATGCGCTTTAGGAGTATATGCTGCTCTTGGTTTTGAGATAGTGGTGGGGTAGGGAAATATATTAAATTTTTTGAGCCCTCGCCACACCAAACCGTTGCTCAAAAAATTTAATATATTTCCCTACCAAGGTAATTTGAAGCCGCTTGAGAAATTTTATATTTCTGTATTTTTAACTTTATGCGATATTACCTGCGAAACATTCAAACTTGTTTCCACATCAATATCGTATTTTGAATTCTTATATTTCTCAAGCCATTTGTAGTTTTCAAATTCTTCCCAAGTTAAAAAGTTCGCTCTTGCAAGTCTTCCAATTCCAGCAATATCAGAGTCGAATTTGTGTATTGTTAAGTCTAAATATTCTGATATATTCTTTTTAATTGCTTTGTTTAATTCGTCTTCTATTTTTTTTATATTTTCTGCCTTATGAAAGTCTATTTCACTTCCGGATGAGAATAGGTGGGCTTCGATTTTTACTTTGCATTTTATTATAGGTGTGTCACCGTCGAGTGTTACTTTTATTTGTGGTGCGTTTCTTTGTATTAAGTGTACACTTATGACTTTGTTTTTTTCGTTGAAGTCTGGAACTGAAAATCCTGTTCCTTTTAATCCGTTTGTTAATATTTGATGTGAGATGATATGTTCTTTGTCTAATATTCCAACCATTTTGCTACCTCTAAAGACTGCTAATCCGTCTTGTACTAGTTCGCTTTCTTCACCGCTTTCGTCTTCTAGTTTTATATAAACTCCGAATCCATTTCTGTCTATGGACTGGGCTGCGGTGTAGAAGTTTATTAGTTCTGAACTGGCTGCTTGGCTTGTGTAGTTTGAGGCATTGAATAGTAGTTCGTAGTATCTTGCAGGACTTACTTCTAATTTCGGAGATACTTTTTCTAATATGTCTTTTGCTTTTCCTTTGCAAACTATGAACTTTACTCTTGGTCTAATTTCGGTATGGCTTAGAAATACATTAATGTGGCCGCTCACTCCTTTTTTGGCAAGTTCTTCTGAATATACGATTACTTCTACGTGTGATAGGTTTAGTTCTTTGCTTATTTGTGCGTTTAGTTTTGTGTTGCCAATGCTAAGTGACGGAGCTGATACTGTGTATGTTGTATAGGTTGCGGTTCCTGTTTCTGAATTTTCTCCTGTTATTTTTAATGGGACAGCTATTTGGTATGTTATGGTTACTTCGTTATTTTCTCCGATATCTCCACCGATTGCTATGACGTATGCTAAGTTATCTATTTCGTATCTATCGTAGCAACCACTTAATATGAATGGGACAAAAAGCATTAGGATGATGAGTTTTGCACTATTAATTTTTTGCATTTGTACCTCCTTTTTATTCGAGCAACTATTAAAAGAATGAGTGGGTTTACGATTATTACTATTGGTGTTATGTTTGAAAAAACGAAGTATCTTATTTTTAAGATTAAATCGTGCGATGTTAACATACAGCTTAAGCATACTGCGATTGTGGAAAATACTGGAATTAGTCTGTGTGAGTATTTTATATTAAACATTTTTTGAAATATTTCCACAATAAAGCTAAGTGCGAGTGACAAGTATATAAATGTTGCCAAAAGCCAAAGTAAGATAAATATGGATTCTACTCTTTGGATGAATCGGCCTAAGTTTATAAGTCTTGTTAGTTCGAATATTGGAAAATAGTTTTCCATTATTGATGGGTACGGGAATATTCCAACTAGCAGGAAGAGTGATGGGATTATGAAAAAGGTGGCAAGGAAGAATGAGAAGTATCCTATTTTTTTATAATCTTTTACGAAAGGTGTTATTAGTAAAATAAAAAATACTCCTTCGTATTTTCCAACATGATTAAATCCCTCTACAAAAAATTTTGAAACCCCGTTTCCAAATACGGGAAAGAAGTTTGTTAAATCAACATCTTTTTGTAGTGAAAAAAACATTAGTAAGAAGCCAACTACTATAAGTGGTGTTATGATTGAACCGGTTCTGAATATTCCTCGTATTCCTAAAAATACACTGATAGTAATAACGACTCCAAAGATAATGCTAATGTATTCTTGTGGTGCATTTTGTAATAGTACGTTTTGTAGGTTTTGTATAAACTCTGAAAATGTTAAAACAAAGGATACTAAAAGGTAAAGCAAGGTGATGATGCAAAATATTAGAAGTAGTGGCTTTCCACCGACATAGTTTGCGACATCGAAGATATCCATGTTTGCAAAATTTTTATATAGAGCAAGTATTATTGCTAAAAATATAAATGTTATAATAGATGTGTATATACTGTGTAGGAAAGTAGCTGTTCCTATTGTTTCTACTGTGAATGTAGGTATGGTAAGCAATGTGGGAATAAGAGATATGCATCCTATTGTTGCTATTGCTTCCCATGTTCCTATTTTTAAATTTTTACTCAAATAAATCACTCCTTAACTGCACTTTTAAAATGAAGGTGTGTCCCTAATTCTCAAAAATGAGAATTTTCCTCCGTCCCTAATTCTTATCGTCCCTCATTCTTACTTTTCCATTTCATAGAAATTTTTGGCTCTTTTTTCTTTTCTTTTACTTTTAAAAATGATGGTCTGTTTTCTTGTTTCCAAATTGGCAGTGCAAAGAAATCGTCTGCTACGGCTGAGTTTCTAAGTGGTGCGTAAGGTGTTAGATATGGGACTCCAAATGAAATTGCTGTAGACAGTAAGCACATATTTATAAAAAGGCCAATAGCTATTCCTAAAAAGCCGGACCATGAACCGAGAAAGATATATATAAATCGTAAGATTCTGTAGCTATAGTTTAATGCAAAGTTGGGAACAGCAAAAGTGCTTATACCTGTTAGTGCTACGATTATCACTAAAATAGGGCTTACGATGTTTGCTGTAACAATTGCTTGACCTAAAATAAGTGTGCCTACTATTCCCAAAGTTGGACCAACTGGTGCTGGCGTCCTTATAGAGGCTTCACGTATAATTTCAAAAGCGACTTCCATTATGAGTAGTTCTATCAGCATTGAGAAAGGTACTTTTTCTCTCGTACCAGCAATAGAGAAAAGTAAATCTGTTGGTATCATTTCTTGATGAAATGTAGTTATCGCGATATAAAGTCCTGGTAATAGTACTGAAAATATTACGGCTGGTATTCTAAAAAATCTAAGAAGTAAGGTATAAGGGTATCTTATATATGAGTCCTCTGAAGAACGTAAAAAGTCAGAGTATAGTGCGGGGACAATTAATACTTCTGGACTGCCTTCTACAATTATTGCAACACGTCCTTCTGTTAAATTTGATGCAACTTTATCTGGCCTTTCTGTACTTAGTATTAATGGTTCAACTATAAATGTTTTATCTTCTATAAGTTGTTCTACTTGACCTGCATCAAGTAAGTAATCAATATCAATCCCTTCTAAACGTCGTTTAACTTCTTCGATGAGTGAATCATTTGTTATGTTAGTTATATACGCAATTGCACATTTTGTTTTACTGTGAGTACCAATTTCTATAGTTTCAAAAATAAGATTTTCATCTTTAACGTATTTTCTAATTAGAGCGGTATCTGTTCTAAATCCCTCTACAAAAGCTTCGCTAGGACCTTTTATCGTCATTTCGTTTTCTGCTTTATTAACACTACGCGTAGGAATATTTTTTGTATCGCAAACAAAAGATATATCTAGTGTATCTATGATAATTGCAGAGCTACCGTGTAATATAGCATCAATAACTTTACTATATGTGTTAGCAAAACTTACTTGGTTTTCAGTTAGCAAACTTCCTAGTAATATATCTTTTAGATTTAAAATATTTTTGGATTTTATTATACTGTGTGGGGTTGAATTTTCTACTTTGATACCACGCATTAACTGACGAAGTAAACTGTTATTAATCATATCAGAATCAGATAAGCCGTCGTAAAACAGAAGTAGGGCATTATATTTTTCATTATTTATTGTGATGTCAAATAGTCGAAATATTAAATCATTTGAATCTGGAAAATGAAGCAAGTCTTTTAATACTTCTATATTTTTAGTTAAAGAAAAATCTAATTTGTTATTTTTGTTATATTTATTTTTTATGGGTTCATTTGAACTTTCTATTTGAAAAATATCTTTTTTGTTTGGATCAAAATTAAAAAATGACATACATAAAACTCCTATAATAAATTGTTTATAGATAGTTTTATCTAAATTGAGAGAAATATACAAAGAATATAAATATTAACTTGAAAATGAATCTTACTTATGATATCTTGGATACGATGAAGGAATTAAGCAGAGCGGTTGACCTTTCATAATAGGAATCCTCCTTAGTGAAAGGTGATGATGTTATGGTACAAAATGATTACATATTAGATATGATAATTATTATACTTATAGCTATCGTTTTAAAAAGGTTACTTTTTAAACGAAAAAAATAATCACTCTGTTTTCACGACCTCAGTGATTATTTTTTAATAATATAGCAGGCCAACCGCTTATGCGGAATTCCTTTACCTACGTTTATTCTAGTATATTTTATAGAAAAAGTCAATATTTTCTAACATGATTAATTAATAATAATGCTAAGGTATATTGATTTATTCCTATGAATTTAACATATTTTAAGAGGAGGTTTTTTGATTGAATCCGTACGATAAAGTAAAAGAATTAGTAAAAGCTATTAAAGAAAGCAAAGAAGCAAAAGAATATTTAGCTTTAAAAGAGGAGCTATATACAGATATATCAAATAAAGAAATGATAAAAGATTTTAGAGAAAAACAAGTAGAAGTTCAAAGTCTACTTATGCAAGGCAAAGAAGCTGATGCTGAAAAAATGGAAAAGTTACAATCACTTTATCAAATACTTGCTTCTAATGCAAAAATAAAAGAATTCTTTGATAAAGAAGTACAATTTGATGTTATGCTTTCAGATATATATAAAATAATAGCTGAGGGCTTAAGCGATATTATAGAGTAAATTATTGGAGGAACAAATGAGAATTTTAATAAAAAATGGTTATGTTGTTTCGATGGTATCAGATATAAAGAAAGCTGATATTTTGATAGAAGATGATAGGATAAAAAAAATCGGGATCATAAATGAAGAAGTAGACAAGGTTATAGATGCCACAAATAAAGCTGTTATGCCGGGCTTAATAAATGCACATGTTCATTCAGCTATGTCTGTTTTTAGAGGTTACAATGATGAATTGGAACTTATGAATTGGCTAAAGGAAATGTGGAAAGTTGAAGATAGAATGAAAAAAGAAGATGTATATTATGCTTCTATGATTTCTGGAATAGAAATGCTAAAGAGTGGAACCACTACTTTTAACGATCATTATTTCTTTGAAGAACAAACTGCTAAAGTTGCAGAAGATTTAGGCTTAAGGGCTATCCTTTCAAGATGTATTATTGGAGAGGGAGAAGATGCAAGCACTAGAATTGCTGAAGCAGAGGCACTATATAATGAATGGCATAATAAATGTAATGGTAGAATTAAAGTATGTGTTGGAATTCATGCACCATATACATGTCCACCAGATACAATAAGACGTTCGTTAGAGCTTGCAGATAGACTAGGTACTCCGGTGCATATACATTATCTTGAAACTCAAGACGAGGTTAATCAGATATTTGAAACTTACGAAAAATCTGTTACAGATTATCTAAAGGATTTAAATCTTTTCAACTATCATGTTATATTGGCTCATGGCGTAAAGGTAAATGATGATGATATCGAAGTACTAAAAAATATTAGTGGTGGTATTGTTCATAATCCTATTAGTAATATGAAACTTGGAAGTGGTTTTGCACCAGTTAAGAAGATGAGAGATGCGGGAATTAGTGTAGCTCTTGGAACTGACGGCCAAGGTAGTACAAATACACTTGATATGTTTGAAGAAATCAAACTTGCTGCTTATTTGCAAAAGGGTATGTTTGGTACTGCTGCTGCAATTTCTGCTAAAGATGTTCTCGAGATGGCAACTATAGAAGGAGCTAGAGTTTTAGGAATAGATAGCGAAGTTGGTTCTTTAGAAGTTGGTAAGAAAGCTGATATAATACTTATAGATTTGAACAAACCTCATTTGCTACCAAGACAAGATATATATTCTCTTCTTGCTTATAGTGTTAATGGTGCGGATGTTGATACAAGCATAATTGACGGCAAGATAGTTATGGAAGACAGAAAAGTTTTAGGCACTGATGAAGATGAAATGAAACAAAGAATTGAAATGACGAAAAATAGGTTGTTTTAGTAGATAGAATGTAGAAAGGAATGAGTACAATGAAAAATCGCCTCGTAACCGTTGCGGCTGTACACACACACACACACACACACACGGATACTTCGCTTAAAAATAGAATTGTAGTTATAGCTTGTAATTGTTTTATTGCAGGTTTGATTTTTGGTACTCAAAATTTAATAAGGGATGGATAATGAGGCTAACTCTGTGCTTTTGCAATTTGGATTTGCGAAAGTATGGGGTTAGCTTTTTTGTGTGCTGGTTGTGGTGGCAAAGTCAGATAACACTTTTATTTGAAATGACTTCGTCAAGATAGAATTGCTGGGTGGATGGTGAGCTATAGCTTAGCAAATGTTAACGCAATCTCCAGTCTTGACAAAGCCATTTCAAATAAAAGTGTTATCTGACTTCTAAACAAAATGGTACAAAAGTTTATATTAATATAGTTAAATATCTGTAAGAAATAGTAGTGTAAATTATCAAAGGTATAGTGAAAAATATTAGGTATAAAAAGCAAAATACTTAAAAAATTTGAAGGAGTGTAAGTATATGAAGAAACAAAATCAAGGTATTTCGCTAATAAGTTTGATTATTACGATTATAGTAATAATTATCTTAGCGGCTGTTGCAATTTTTAGTGGTATGGGGACACCAGAGAAAGCTCAATTATCTGCTATTATAAGTGACATAGATAATGTACAAACTGCTGTTGACCAAGCTTATTATGGATTTTATACAGAAAAATCTGTTGCTGGTGAGGTTTGGACTAAAAGTCAGTTTTACGAAGCTGTAGCAACGGGCGAAACTAGTAGAGAAAATTTGAAAGGTGTAGGAATAGTACCAATTAGCGATAGCAGTATGGTAAAAATGACACTTCCTAAATATGAAGGAAGAAGTTGGGGCGTTGCTGTTGAAGATATAGATGACCACACTCAAGTTGGTAGCGTTGTTTTATTACCTGGTTATGAAACTGATGGAAAAATTTATGCTACTTTGTTAGATGTGCAAAATGATGGAAGAGATACAGAGAGTATGGACAATGCAATGGCAAAATTGAACAAAGAAAGTGAAAGTAGTAGTATGGAATTAGTTTATCAATATGGATATGTAATTGCAAAATTTAATAATAATAAAATTAAACAAGCATATGTGGACGAAATGAAAAAAGATGCAACTTTGATAGAAAATATTGGGTCATTTAATACGTTTGAAGAATTTTGCAACAAAATAGGCGAAGATTCTGCAAATGTATTACGAATAGTATGTTATAGTTGTATAAATACGTCTGATGCCACATCTACAAGTATTTGGGATACTAATAGTGAAATGACTATGATTTATATGCAACCATATACAACTGGTGAAGTGAGAATTGAAAATACTTTAACGAATGAAATGAAAAGTATTGAAATTACAGAATTGGATGAATATATGATTGATTTTGCTGGCGGCGGTGATGACAAGTTTTCGGCAAGTTGTTTTGGATTACAAAGAGCACAGGCAAACAGGTATGAAACAGTGCATGAAAATTGTAATATTATGTTGAAAATAAATGGAATTGAAGTATATTCAGGTATAGCATACGTTAGTAATGTTTTCTTTAGTGATTATATTTCAGAGTTAAATGAAGGGGAAAGTATGGACTTAGATATAGTTATATCAATTGATGAAAAAGCTGTTTTGTTTAAAGGTGCGGTAAAATACAAAATCCCTGGCAAATAGAAAATTCATTTTAGAACTATTAAAAGGTAGAGCTTATACAAATTTAGTTTAGTGGGTTGTTTTAAAATAAATATTTATAAAAGATGTCGCTATGAAGTGATGTCTTTTTTAATGCAATAGAAAATGTGGAATACTTAAAAAAACGAGAGCAACCCAGAGTCCTCTAGAGTGAGATTTATATCAAAAAGGTGTAAAAAGCATGTTATATTCGTACCAAAAAGGTGTAAAAATATTGACAAAGTGTTTATATGATGATTATATTGATTCTAGTGAAGAAATATTGCTTTGAAGAAAGAATAATGTAATAGACTTCATATCAAAATCCAAAAGCTTAAATTATTATATGGAAATATATAAACCTAAATATGGAATTCGTCTTTCTACAAAGAATTTTGGTTTTGAAAATAGCATTAAATCAATACCGATATATGCAACATTTTTGATAAAATAGTATTGAAAAAATGATAGTTATGATATAATTCTACAAGTTTATGAGTGATAAAAAGAAGGAGGAAGTTTTTTGAATCAAGATAAGATTAGAAATTTTTGCATTATTGCACATATAGACCATGGTAAGTCTACTCTTGCAGATAGGCTTATTGAGATGACTGGGGTTTTGACTAAGAGGGAGATGCAAGAGCAGGTTTTAGATAATATGGATTTGGAGAGGGAAAGAGGTATTACGATTAAGCTTCAATCTGTAAGAACGGTATATAAGGCTAAAGATGGAAATGAGTATGTTCTTAATTTGATAGATACTCCGGGACACGTTGACTTTACTTATGAGGTTTCTAGAAGTTTGGCTGCTTGTGAGGGAGCTATTTTGGTTGTTGATGCTTCTCAAGGTGTTGAGGCTCAGACTCTTGCAAATGTGTATTTAGCATTAGATAATGATTTGGAGATTATTCCTGTTATTAATAAAGTTGATTTGCCTAGTGCTAATCCTGAGATGGTCATAGAGGAGATTGAAAATGTAATTGGTGTGGAAGCTCATGATGCTCCTAGAATTTCTGCTAAGACTGGTTTAAATGTTGACCAAGTTTTAGAAGCGATTGTAAATAAGGTACCTGCCCCATCAGGAAATGAAAATGCTCCGACGAAAGCATTAATATTTGATTCATATTATGATAATTATAAGGGTGCTGTTGCTTTTATAAGAGTTAAAGATGGTAAGGTAAAAGTTGGTGATACGGTTACGTTTATGGCTACTGGTAAGTCTTATGTTGTATCTGAGGTTGGATATTTTGGTGCTGGTACGTATATACCTTCTAAAGAGCTTTCTACTGGTGAGGTTGGATATTTAGCAGCAAGTATTAAAAATGTTTCAGATATACATGTTGGTGATACTATTACTTTAAAAGATAATATGGCAGATAAGCCATTACCTGGATATAAAAAGGTAATGCCTATGGTTTATTGTGGTATTTATCCTGCTGATGGTAGTGATTATGAAGATTTAAAAGATGCTTTGGAAAAGCTTTCTCTAAATGATGCTTCGCTTTTCTGGGAACCAGAGACTTCTGTTGCACTTGGTTTTGGATTTAGATGTGGATTTCTTGGTCTTTTACATATGGAGATTATTCAAGAGAGAATTGATAGAGAGTATGATTTAAATGTTATTACTACTGCTCCTAGTGTTATTTATAAAGTAAATAAAACTGATGGTACAAAGTTTGATTTGTATAATCCTACAGATTTGCCTCCTATGCAGGAGATATCTAGTATGGAAGAGCCTATTGTAAAGGCAGATATTATGCTACCTAAAGAATATGTTGGTAATATAATGGAGCTTTGTCAAGATAGACGTGGTGTGTATAAGGACATGAAGTATATGGATGCTTCTCGTGTTATTTTGACTTATGAAATGCCTTTAAATGAAATTATATATGACTTCTTTGATGCACTTAAATCTCGTTCGAAAGGTTATGCTTCTTTTGATTATGAAATTATAGGTTATAAGCCATCTGAGTTAGTTAAACTTGATATAATGTTAAATGGTGATGTGATAGATGCTTTTTCTATAATTGTTCATAAGGACAAGGCTTATACAAGAGGTAGAAAGATGGCTGAAAAACTGAAGACTACTATTCCAAGGCAAATGTTTGAAATACCTATACAAGCTGCCATTGGTGGAAAGGTTATTGCTAGAGAAACTATTTCTGCTATGAGAAAAGACGTACTTGCTAAGTGTTATGGCGGAGATATTACTCGTAAGAAGAAGTTACTAGAGAAGCAAAAAGAAGGCAAAAAGAAGATGAGACAATTAGGTACTGTTGACGTACCACAAGAGGCATTTTTGTCTATATTGAAACTTGATGAGGAATAAGCTTAAGAAGTGTGTTCAAATTTAAAATGCTGAAGAAGTTTGAAAAACATAAATAGTATATTTATTTTTATAAGGTGATGTATTTTGAAAGAGATTGAAAAAATGTTGGTATCAAGAGATCTTCATCCCGAAGATACAACAATTAAAATTGATAGTGTTGTAATTGGTGAAAAGAGACCTGTTATAATAGCTGGTCCATGTGCTGTTGAAAGTAAAGAACAGATTTTAAGTATAGCTAAGGAACTTAAAAGTATTGGGGTGGATATTTTAAGAGGTGGATGTTATAAGCCAAGAACTAGTCCATATAGTTTTCAAGGCATTGGAGAAGAGGGACTTGAATTTATAATTGAGGCAAAGAAAATCACAGGCATGCCAATTTGCACGGAGATTGTATCTATAGATGATATATCTAAGTTTAGGGATGTTGATATTTTCCAGATTGGATCTCGAAATATGCAAAATTTTGATTTGCTTAAAAAAGTAGCAAAGACGAACAAACCGATTTTGTTAAAGAGAGGTATGTCAGCTACCTATGAAGAATTTTTAATGGCTGCAGAGTATATTTTAAAAGAAGGAAACCCTAATGTTATTCTTTGCGAAAGAGGTATTAGGACATTTGAGACATATACAAGAAATACTTTGGATTTGCAAGCAATTCCAGTACTAAGAAGGTTAACACATTTACCTATTATAGTTGATCCATCACATGCGGCAGGAAAAGCGTTTATTGTTCCAGCTATGGCGCATGCTAGTATCGCAGCTGGTGCAGAGGGACTTGAAATCGAGGTTCATAATGATATTGAAAATTGCATGTGTGATAAAGAACAGGCGATTAGTATAGAAGAAATGGGCAACATTTTAAAAACTTTACATAATGCTTGACAAAGCTATGTTTGGGGTTATATAATACGCCTAAACGGATTGCTTTAGAACCAACTTTTTGACTAAAAAGGAGGATTTGTTATGTTCAAGATGGAACTCGTGACTAGGAATTCTGATGGACTCAAAAATTTTTATGATGATGATGGCCGTATTCTTTTTAAGAAGTGGCTTTCTTATGTTTCTGAGCCGGATGGTCGTTTGATTCGGATTCAGCGGGCCGAGGATAAGCTTTGGAATATCATTCGTGATGATGGAGTTTTGATTTCTAGAGATTGGTTTGAAAAAATTGACGAATTTTCTAATGGATATGCTTTGGTAAAGCTTAAAGATAAAGGATATAATTTTATTGACAGAAATGGCATTTTTCTTTGTTCGAAGTTTTATGTCGAACTGTCTAGTTTCGACGAGAATGGCTTTGCAGCCGTGAAAAAGAAAGACCGGTATAATTTCATTGATAAGAAAGGAAAATACGTTTTTAGCGAATGGCTTTTGAAATTTGAACGTTCTAAAGGGGACGTGAAAAGAATTCAGAGGCAGGATGGACTTTGGAATATTGTTGACCCGCAGATGAGGGTTCTCAGCAAAAGGTGGTTTACTTTTATTACACCTTTTTCTGATGGAATCGCTGAGGTTAAGAGAACTTCTCCTAACGAAACTTGGAACTATCTTTACGAAGATGGTAGACTTCTGACGGATACTTGGTTTGCAAGTGTCGATAATTTCTATGGTCAGAATGGCTTTGCCAGAGTGCAGAGAGCAAAAGATAAGTGCTACAACTTTATTAAGAATGATGGTAAGCTTGTTGGACGCAAGTGGTACAAATATGCTTCGTTCCTTATTTATTCTGGGCTTGCTAAAGTTCAGCGCGAAGACGACAAATACAATTTTGTTGGCATAGACGGAAAACCTATTTCGGAGATTTGGTTTGATGATGTCGATGATTTCGTAGATGGATTTGCTATGGTTCATGATGAAGGACTTGTTAACTTTATCGATACTAGTGGAAAAATTGTTTTGGATAATTGGTATAGCTCTGCTAAAAGTTTTGCGGATGGAGTTGTGGCTGTGAAAATTGACAAAGATAAGTGGTTTCGCATCAACTTGCATCTTGCATAGTTAAAAGATAATTGTGAGGGTAAAAGAAAAAACTTTTACCCTCACGTTGTAGATAGTCAGACGGACTACCTTACATAGAAGGAGGAAAGGTTATGCCTAATCTTGAGGTTGTTACGAGAAACAGTGATGGCTGCAAAAACTTTTACGATGAAAGAGGAAGAATCTATTTCGAAAATTGGCTTTTGCAAGCGATTGAATCTTCTAATCAGTTGATTAGAATTCAAAGAAGTGAGGATTCTCTTTGGAACTTCTTTTCTAAGGATGGTACTTTTTTGACTGATGAATGGTTTGAACTTCTTGACGACTTTGCCGATGGATATGCTTTTGTGAAAACGAAGGACAGAGGCTGTAACTATATTGACCAAAATGGGCATTTTGTTTGCAGGATGTTTTATGATGAGATTAGTAAGTTTAATGAAAATGGATTTGCTGTTGTGAAGAAAAATGGCAGATATAATGTGGTAACTAGGACTGGCAAGCTTGTTTTTCGAGAGTGGTATAAAGAAATCGATTGCGAGTTTGGTGTACCTTGGAGAGTGAGAAGACTTGATGGAAAATACAGCATTGTTGATGAACAGCTGAAGTTTGTCACTCGGAAATGGTATGACGATGTAACTCCTTTTGTGAATGGTTTTGCTAAGATTAAAAAAAGCACAAAGCCTACTTTTTGGAGCTATGTTGGTGAAGATGGTAAGATGATTTCTAGGGCTTGGTTTGAATCTGTTGAATATTTTTATGGCGAAGCAAAGATGGCTAGAGTACAGAGAAAGAGGGATTTGCTTTACAACTATATTAGAAGAGATGGCACTTTCACTAGTGATACTTGGTTTGCAGAGGCTGCTATTTCAGCATATAATGGTTGGGCACTTATTCAGCGAGTTGGAGACTTTAAGTATAATTACATTAACGAAAATGGTGAACTGCTTTCAGAGGCATGGTTTACTGATGCATGTGAGTTTAGGAGACGAAATATTGCGTTGGTTTGTAGCGACGAGAAAAAGTGGAACTATATTACGCCTGACGGCAAATTTGTTTTGAAAAAGTGGTATGACAGAATTGATGATTGTGGGAGTCTGGCATATTGCAAAGACGAAGAGGATTTTGAGCCTTCTATTATTTTCTTTTAGTTAGCTATCCGATAGATCAACTTTTGATTTATAAATTAATAAAAACAGAGAAGTGATTTTGAAGTGAGCTTTTTGAGAGCTTCATTTCAAGACTTCTCTGTTTTTTACTGATAATTATGTTTGCATATTACAATTATAGTGTTTATGGAATGCAGAATATTCATTAATACTTTATCTTACAGGTCAGACCTTATACCTATTTTTAGTCTGAGTTGTAGCTAATTATGACTGCATACGCTCAATACTTTACATAACACTTGACAAAATACGGCTTTTATAGTTATAATTGATACGTGTGTTTACACAATTAAAAATTAGAAAGGGATATAAATATGAGTGAATATAAAGTTGAGGGAAGAAATGCTGTAATAGAACTTTTGAAATCTGACAGAACGGTAAATAAAATTATGGTTGCTAGAGGCGACAGACAAGGTTCTATAAATGAAATTTTAAAGCTTGCAAAACAAAATAGAATTATAGTAACAGAAGTAGATAGAAATAAACTTGATACTTTATCTGAAACAAAGCACCATCAGGGTGTTATAGCTTTTGTAGCACCTATAGAATATAAAGATGTTGACTATATTTTAAACGTTGCAAAAGAAAGAGGAGAAGAACCATTTATATTGATTGCTGATGAAATTGAAGACCCACATAATCTTGGAGCTTTAATCAGATCAGCTGAGGTTGCTGGTTGCCATGGTGTGATTATACCTAAAAGAAGAGCTGTTGCAGTTACAGAAGTTGTTTCAAAGGTTTCTGTTGGTGCTACAGAATATATGCCTATTGCAAGAGTTAATAATATAAATGACACAATTAGAGAATTGAAAGACAAAGGTGTTTGGATTGTTGGCACTGACGGAAGTGCTGATACAATTTATTATAAACAAGATTTGACTGGACCTATTGCTATAGTTGTTGGAAGTGAAGGTAGAGGAATGAATAAGTTAACTATGAAGAATTGTGATTTCTTAGTTAAGATTCCTATGATGGGAAAAATTACTTCACTTAATGCTAGTGTTAGTGGTGGTATTGTTCTATTTGAAGCTTTGAAACAAAGACTTGAAAAATAAATATTTTTGATAGAAAGAAAAGAATGCAATTTTATTGGTTGCATTCTTTTTTGTTGTATTATTATTCATTTTCTCTTGTTGTAGAGTTATTTTTGGAGAGATTTCTTAGATTATGGTATTGAAAGCGAGTTTTTCTTTAAAGTTATTGCCATTGTATGTTCAATTTGCTTTTTATTAGCAAGTGTATATAAAAAGTCATATATATGCAAAATATAATTAGTTTTGTTACGATAGGAAGTGTTTTAAATATGATGTCTTTTACTCATGTGTTATATGCTAAACAGATTTGCGAACATATTAGTCTTAAATATGGCATTACTCTAAAGAGATATAGTTTTATTTATGGAAGTGTAAAACCTGATGTTTCCATTTTATTTTTAGGCAAGACAAAACATTATTTTGATGTATCTCTTGACATGGTCACAGAGTCTGCGAATGTTTTAATTAATGCGATTAATTCAGAAAAAGAGATAGAAACAAAGGCTTTTGCGAGAGAGTTAGGAGTAATTATGCATTATATTACGGATTTCTTTTGTAGAGTTCATAACGATATAAACGGAATAAAGCATTCTGAAAATTTTAGGCACGTTTTGTATGAACAACGATTTCAAAAGGTTTTAGAAGAATATGAGCTAGATGTTTTAAGGGAAAAAACACTTCTTGTGGAAGATGAAGAAATAAAAAAGATAGAAACTATGTCTTTGAAAAATTATTTAATATATAGGCATAACAAATACATGAAAGAAGCTGGAAAGTTTTATTTTTATGATGGCGCAGAGAAAATAAGGCAAATTGATATGAGATATTCTTTTGGAATTTCTTTGATAGTGGCTTCGTATATAGTGAAAAAGGCAATGAAATAAAGAAAATTGCTATAAAAGTAGATTGAATATTATTGACAAATGGTTATAATCAACATAAAATAACGTTGTTTGAATGGTACGAAACTCCGATTTTATTAAATAAGGGGGATTTGGAATGAAACGGCGATTTATGGTTCTCGTGATTTCTGCGATATTACTATTGAATAGTTTGTTTAGCACTTCTTTTGCGGGAGGGTGTGAACATCAGTGGACACTTGAATATGATCCGATGTATAATTACGAGTATAAAGATGAAACATATCATATTTTGAGTAGTATTAAACTTTATTATATTTGTAAATTATGCAGTGAGACTAAGATAGAATATCAAGATGGTAGCAATGAAAAAAGCAAGCATGTGTTTACAAACGATGTTTGTTACAGTTGCGGGTATGAACGTGAGGAAGAAGAACATGAGCATAGATGGAAACTTAGGTATGATCCAGAATATAATTATGAATATTTAAATGATGAGTACCATGTCTTGACTGATATTGAGTTGTATTACAAGTGCAAAGATTGTGGTGAAACCAAGAAAGAATATCAAGATGGCGGTAACGAGAAGAGTAAACATGAATTTACTGGAGATACTTGTTATACTTGTGGATACGTTAAAAAAGAAGAGCCTGAGGAGAAACGGGAAGAAGTTCCTGAAGAACCTAAGCATAGCGAAAGTTCTGACGACTCAACGAGTGATGAAGAAGATATTCATGAGCATGTTTGGGAAATGGAGTATGATCCGTGGTACAAATA
>ULTU01055519.1_pt1 | contig 23694 bp, 25 predicted proteins | sample 1957861 | NCBI WGS metagenome assembly ULTU01 (sample SAMEA4835742, study PRJEB28245) | human gut metagenome | biome: gut microbiome; material: fecal sample | place: Denmark | collected 2008
ATACCCGAACAGGGGGATTCGTTCTATGCCGCGAAAGTTTACGGGGTCTGACCCCATAAACTTCAGTTTAGATTTTGTTTAGAAAAAATTAATGGGGTCAGACCCCCTTACGAAATTCTTAAGATGCGCTGTCGACGATCAGCTCGAAGTGCCGGCGTTTCGTTTTGAGTATGCCTTCCTTCTGCAGCTTCGAGAGTTCTACGGACATGGCGGAGCGGTCCACGCAGAGATAGTCGGCGAGCTGCTGTCGGTCGAAGGGGATGTCAAAGGAGAGCGAGGCCTGCCGGACGGATTCAGAGGAAAGATACGACAGGAGCTTCTCCCGGGTAGAGCGTTTGCTGACGTGCGTGATCTTATCATTGAAGACCAGTAGCCGGTTCGCCAGCACGCTGACCAGATTTCGAATCAGCTTCTGATGATGGTCGCAGGCGGTCGGGCAGCTCGTCAGAAGGCGCTTCACATTCAGAAAGAGAAGCGTACAATCGTCCTCGGCGACAGCATTGACGTTCAGAACCGTGCCGGACGTCGCCGCATAGGGCTCCCCGAAAAAGTCCCCCGCCGTGCACTTCGAGAGGATATTTCGGTGCCCCCAGAGGTCCTCCTGGAGGATGAGCACCGAACCGGACAGCACGAGACCCATGACCTCCGTCGTGTCGCCCGCGCGCAGGATATACGCGCCCCGCGGACGGGTGACCGTGGACGCCTGCACACAGTGAAGAATCGACAGAATCTCATCATCTCGCATGCCGTTAAAAAATGGACAGCTCCGTAATATCGGTAAATATTTCTGCATTGCCCCTCCGATTTGTTTGAAATCAAACATACAATTCCACTTAAATATACTATGATCGGGTCACAAACGCAAAATCATCTTCGATGCCGGGCCAATGTCTCCATCGGGATGATGAAATCTGGTTTACATAAAACGGAGGATGACGAGATGATACGAAAGCTTATTCATATCGATGAGGATAAATGCAACGGCTGTGGAATCTGTGCCAGTGCCTGCCATGAGGGCGCGATCGGCATCGTGGATGGGAAAGCGAAGCTCCTGAGAGACGACTACTGTGACGGCATGGGCGACTGCCTGCCGACCTGCCCGACGGGCGCGATCAGCTTCGAGGAGCGTGAGGCCGCGGCGTACGATGAGGCGGCGGTTCAGGAAAACAAGAAGAAAAAGGAGCTGCAGGAAAAGATGAAGCATATGCACGAGGGTGGCTGCCCGGGCTCCAGAGTCCGGATGATGCAGCATGCAGAGGAGGCGAACGCGACCGCCGGCGAGCACACCAGCACTGTATCTCAGCTTCGCAACTGGCCGGTACAGATTAAGCTTGCGCCGGTGAATGCTCCGTATTTCGATGGGGCGAAGCTGCTGATCGCCGCTGACTGTACCGCATATGCCTACGCAGACTTCCACCAGGAATTTATCCGCGGCAAGGTCGCACTGGTGGGCTGCCCGAAGCTCGATGATGTCGATTACAGCGAGAAGCTGACAGAGATCATCCGGAACAACGACATCCAGAGCGTGACCATCGTCCGTATGGAGGTGCCATGCTGCGGCGGTCTCGAAATGGCCGCGAAGAAGGCACTGCAGGCCAGCGGAAAGTTCATCCCATGGCAGGTGGTCACGATCAGCATCGACGGAAAGATCCTGGACTGAGCGGGGTGCATTATGGCAGAGAAAAAAGATGTGACCGTCCGCTTACAGAACGAATTGACCGGCGCGCTGATCGGCCTTGCGAGAGCCATCGATGATCCGGCGGTCGCTTCCGCTGAAACATGGACAGTCATGACGGAAGGACTGCTGGCTACCGCGCCCGATGCCTGCCTCAGCGATGCCGCTCTCGAAACGCTGATACAGAACGTCCGCGCAGAGAAAGCCCGGCTCGCGCCTGGGTGCAGTCAGTGTATGGCGCCATGCGGCAGAACCGCCGACTATGATATGCAGGCGCTGTGGACCGCTGAAGAAGAGGTTCGCACGCTCAAGCTTCGTATCCTCGCCGACCTCCGCGAAATCGCAGCGCATATCGCTCACGCACCTGCCCAGCAGGACGAAGAAACCGACGTGTATCCGCTCCTCTATGAAGCACTGTTTAAAATCGGGTATGACGAAAGCGTGGAAGCGCTGCTGCCTACGGTATGCAAAGTCGAAGAAACGAAGCTGACTTGAGGGGTGACTTGGGGCGTGGGACCATTTTCGTGAGGTCACGAAAATGGTCCCACGCCCCTCTCTTTTCTATCTTCCCATCGCCGATTTGTATTTTACCTCCGCCTGAAAACATGGTAAGTTTGTAATAGATACACCATGTTCGTGAATGTAAGAGTGCGCGGCGATCAGCACGTGCTTTCCAGCCTTTAAGCTACGACCCGGCAAGTGTTTGATCCGCTATGACCGGTCATGCTGACCATGTAAGCGTACACTCAGAAAGGAGGCTTTTATGAAACGAAAGATGAAGTTTTTTGCGGCGTTGCTCGCCTGCGCGATGACGATCAGTCCGATCGCGGCCGTGGCAGGACAGTGGGTGCCGATGGGCTCAGACTGGGCCTACATGACCGACGACGGCGATTTCGCGAAGAACTGCTGGCTGTGGCTCGATGAGAACCACGACCAGAAGGCAGAGCTCTATCACTTCGATGCGAACGGCATGATGTCGAAGCAGACGATGCTCACCCTGAACGGGGATGGCGAGACCCTCTGTATCAACATCGACGAGAACGGTATCGCAAACTTCTACGCCTACAGCGCCGGCGCAACCTGGTATACGAGCGACATGATCTACCCGGTGCTCATGCCGGCGTATGCGATCCACATGGCGAACGGCCAGTACTGCTACTACCTGCCGGACGGCGTTCCGTACTACAACTTCGCCGAAGTGAAGGACTCGTATATCAGTGAGCTGACAGACTATGGCCCATGCTATGCAGCGGATGCCTTCATCCCGATCTATCACCAGGGCAGTGCCCCGGGCGTCTGGGAACCGATCGAGTGCGGCATCATCACAAACGCCCGCTTCGCGAAGAACTGCCTCGTAACCGTGAGCTATTATGTTGGTCCGGGCGATAACTACGATGACGTGATGTCGATCTCCGACTTCCTCGCCCGCCATATCGACTACAACTATATGAGCGTAAGCGCGACGGATGCAAACGGCTATATCACCGCCTGCACGATGATGGCGGTAGAATAATCCGCGGTGACCCGGCCTGTCCACAGCGACACACTGTCACCCGCCTGGCGACCGGCTCAGCCGACTCCCCGACGAAATTTCACAGAGTAGACGAATCCCCCTGTTCACACCAGAACAGGGGGATTTTCACTGACATCCGCGCATCTTTCCCTTATTTTCGACCCGATTTTAAGGGAAAGACGCCTACTCTAAGGGAAAACGCATCTCTTTCTCCCAAAAGAATTCGTCTTTCTCCCAATTTTGCCTGCATTTTGGGAGAAAGACGAGTACTCCGGGAGAAATCTTTCCGTATGAATCCACTATGTGGAACGCCCTCACTTTCAAAACTCAAAAAATTTTCAAGTTTTGAAAGCGGCACCACCGTCCTGCGCCAATGCCTCCGCCCGCTACGTAATCACGCCGCGGAACGAACAGTCACCGGCAGTTTCACGCGTCATCCCCTCCGGAAAATCACATTCAGCCACTTCTGGCTTCGCCTGTCCACACGCACGTCTTCGGATATCCAGCTCGCTTCTATGCTAGCACCGCTTTCCGTCTGGGCCAATGCTTCTGCCCTCTGCTCTGTCATGTCGCAGAACAGGCGGCCGCTCGACGCTTCGGTGCGCTCCGTTTCGCCGTATTTCCAGGACGCGTAGAGCACGCCGCCCGGTACGAGTGCACACATCAGTCGGTGGAATACCTCGGGCTGCTGCCGCTCCGGTACGTGGAGCAGCGACGCGCACGCCCAGATGCCGTCGAAGCACGCATCGTAATCCAGATCCTGGAAGCGCAGCTGCCGGACCTCCTGCTGCAGAAGCCGCGATGCAAATGCACACATTTCCTGCGACGCATCGATTGCTGTCACAGCGTAGCCTGCCTTCATAAAGTGCAGACTGTCCCGACCGCTTCCACATCCGGCATCCAGCACCGCTGCGCCCGACGTGAGATATTTCTCAAAGCGTTCATAAATTACATTCATATCCGCATGGAGCGTCTGATCCGCATAGGCGTTGGCGGGATCGTCATAATATGCTATCGTCTGGTTTTTCTCGTTCATCATCTTTTTTATACTGAAAACTGACCCGTTTTATACTCAGATTTGACCCACCCTGCAGTAAAATTCTATGCTTCCACGAGGTTTCTCAAGTTATCCACCTACAAGTGTCCTGTTTTACGTCTTAACGCGACATCGGAGACATATTCATCATTCAGAGCGACATGGTTTTCCACATTTCTCTCATCGGATAACCACATAATCTGTATATCTCCACAGTCCATAGCCCTGCAGCTTCGCGGCGTCATAGACCGGTCGCAGGTTGTGCTCAAGGATGTTCGTGAACTGCTCCTCGGTGTTTCCGGGGATGTACAGATTTTCGACCGCCCACATCGCATTCAGGTTGTCGCGGCGGCACTTCTCGAAGGCCTTCTGGATCTGTTCGTGACTGAAGACGGTTTCATACATCTTATACTGGAGCGCGGCAAGATTGCCGAAGTAGAGATCCCACTCTGGGAGGCGATTGCTCTTACTGGAATTTAGCCGACGCTCCATCGGGATGAGGTCCCAGAGCTCATCATTGGCGACAAAAGACCACGGTACGAAGTGATCGAGGTCACTCTTCCGAACGTCTATCTCGTGGCCGGAATAGATGTCGTGAATCGGCGTCGCGAGCACCTCCGCCACCTCTTTCCAGAGCGCCTTCGCATTCGACAGTTTACGGCCGTTTTCATTCTCCGGCGCCAGCTTATAGATGATGCCCGGCACGCCCGGATTACGATCCTGCAGGAAACGCACCTTCTTCATCTGGATCCAGCCCTTGATGATCGGATAGTTGTCGATGATCAGTCGGCGCCACTCCGGATGGATGCGGATTTTCTTGTCCAGGCCCTTTCCGTCAATGATGATGTACGGAAGTGCAGTGTCCTGGTTCAGCAGGCTGATATACCGGATCATCTCTCCGGACTTATACCACATCTTATTGCTGCCGCCGATTTCATCGAGGAAGGAGGACAGCAGACGGTACGGAACATTGATTGTCAGTGTCAGTTTATCCGCCCGGATCTCCACCTGATGCTGCTCGATGCCATGCATGATTTCATCCTTCGAGGATGCGTAGGACATCTGATCATCCCGGTTGATGACATTGATCGCACGCTCCAGCGCATTTTCGCACTTGCCCCGGATCGTCGGACCGAGATGCAGCTTGTAGCGCGTCACGGAGTACCACGCGTCGCAGATCATCTCGTCGATGATCTGTTCGAAGCTGATGTCGCCTTCCTCGGTCGGCAGCAGGTTGAGGATCGCCTCCAGCCAGTAGAACTTGTAGCACTGCGACGGATCGTCCAGCATACGCGCGAACTTGCCCGTATCCAGATCGTTCCTGTAGGAAGCATCGGTATGTAGTACTAAGTCCATAAGCAGGCCTCCGGTGTAAAGATGGGCTACGTAAATACGAGATTCAATATGCTTCTGATTTTATCACATTCCTGCTGCTGTTTTGATACAATCATTTCATTTCTGAGCGCATGACGCAAAAGGCCGTTTTGATCGATGGGGATGTGCTGATCCACTGTGGATATTTCCATATAGCAGTCGTATTCTGTATTGCATTTTGCAGTACAGCGAATTACAATTAAAGAAAAGGAGGTGAATTGCATGAAGGATTCAACCGTAAGTGCTCGTGTAGAGTTGGATGTAAAAACAGAAGCTGAAGATATCTTACAGAAATTAGGTGTTCCTGTTTCGGTCGTAATCAATTCTCTTTATCGGCAGATTATTTATCGGCATGGTGTTCCTTTTTCTTTGACGATACCTGCCGAGCCTGTAACCATCGATAACATGTCTGATGCGGAACTGGATACTAAGCTTCAGCATAGCTATAGGCAGTCCATTGCAAAGCAGGGCAGAGCTATGGACGATGTATTTGATGATCTGGAAAGGAGCTTGAAGTAAGTGGACTCCTTTGAAATCATCATTACGCCAGATGCAGAAGCTGACCTCTACGAGATCAGAAATTATATTGCCGACAGCCTGCGTGAACCAGATGTTGCACTGAATTACATTCGTGAACTTCGTAATGCAATTCATAAACTCAGCTATATGGGGTCCAGTTTTGCTTTCGTCGAGAATGAACCATGGCATTCTCTCGGTGTACGCAAGATTATAGCTAAAAATTTTTATATTTATTATAAAGCTGATGAGTCTTCTGGTTCGCTTTATATTTTGAATGTGATTTATGCGAAACGAGATCAGTTGAAGGCTTTAAATAGCATGACCGTATAGACATCAACAGAACTTTCATGATAATACTGTTTAGAAATTAAATCTTTATCGGAAAATGACGAGGAAGAATACGACAGCCTCGGGGCGGACGGTGACGTCTGCTTCGGGGCTCGTTTTTTCTGGCTGTTTTACAGCTTTTCTGCGCGGTCATTTCACGGTAAAATTTACACTTAAAATTGACTCGGGTCAGTTTAAAGTATAAATCCCCAGCGACTGCCGGGAGGCGCGGGCGCTCTGACTTCCGCACACTGCTGTGCGCCGGCGGAGCGATGATGTGGAGGGCGGAGGCATTGGCTCTGGACATAAAAATATCCCACAGTGGATTGCGGGGGACGTAGTTCACTGTGGGATTTTCGTGTTTCATGATCTCGCTGTGGGGATTCGATGATACTATGCGTCATATACGGTGTATCGGATATTTCTTGCTTTTCCGATCTGCCTGAGCTGTTTACTCGTAACCAGGTTCCGGATGCGTCGTGAAGCACTGGCTGCGCTGATACCCAGCAGCTTTTCGACATCTGCTCTTGTGATTTCGCCGTGCGTTCGGGCATACTGCAGAATCTGCTGCGCTGTATCATCGATGGCTTGTCTGGTTTCTGGATTCGTTTCTACTGCTGTTGTCGTTCTGGTTTCTACAGCTTCTTTTATTTCGAATCTGCTGTTTATGTTCGGAAGGATGATTTTAAAGCTGTTGTTCGTTGTGGTAATCGTCGGCTGTTCGGCCTTCCCTTCGTAAGCCCGCAGTATTTTTCCGAGGCCGGTACCGTACGCTTCGATCAGATGTAAGCGGTAGAAAACATTGGCCAGCTCCTGATTTCGGCATACGGATATGCCCGCCATCACATCTTCCAGTTCGATTTCTGGAACCAGTCCGCCGATGGACACGAATTCGATACGGTCTTCGTACATGCTGATCAGAGCGCTGGCACTGTATGCGTAGTCACGGTGTACCAGCAGATTTAAGAGCGCCTCTCTGACTGCGATTTCCGGGTAATCTCTGGTATCAATTCGGGTTAGTTTTTCGATTGTGGCTCGTGTTCGATTTCGAAAATCGATGAAATCATAGACTTCATTCATCTGCCTCATGAGTGATCCGCCGAATTCTCTGCGGTCTGTGAAGATCACCTGATCGGTTCCCTGAAACACGGCTACTTTAATGGTATGTGTGCACTGGTCTGACAGAAGAAGTGCCAGATTCGTATATAATCCATCCCGGTCGATCAGCTTCAGGCTGCGCATCTGCTGTGCGCCGAACTCTACATTTCGAAGCTGAAACTCTTTTTCTGTGGCTTCGAAGCTCAGTGCCTGATTCAGGCTCCGCATGGACTCGAAGCAATCGCCATCTGTTTCTTTAATCATCCGCCGAATGGCGCTATCTGTGGCCGGCACGGATGAATATCCCTGCCTGACATAAACACCTTCTGGCCGCATGCCCTTTTTGGCGATGTAGTATGGTCGATCTGTTCCACGCTGGATTTCTACTTCCACAATTGCCTTGCCGTCCTCTTCGATGGTGTCATAATGCAAAAACATCGTGAGATCTGGTTTGATGGAATCCCTTACCATATTGCTGATTTGCAAGGACACACTGTCTGGATCCTCCACACCGAGGATGCTTCCATCATCATTTACGCCTATATACAGTTTTCCACCGTCGCAGTTGGCAAATGCTATGATTTCTTTTTTGATATCACTTATCACGACTGCTTTTAATTCAACTGTTTCACTCTCCTGATAACGCATATCTTCTTCCTCCGTGTTTTATTTCATCATTATCTTATCATATCTCGTCAAAATAATCGATTCATTTGACGAGATAAATGAGGAGATAATTCAACATTCATCATTCGGTGGCCTGACTTTTCACGCAATTACGTGGTTTTTGCACATTTGTCCTTCATTTAATCTCATCATTGTCTCATCACAATCTCCTCACATGAATCGATTCGTGACGAGATTGTGATGAGATAAAGGGCGGGTGATGATGTGGAGGGCGGAGGCATTGGCCCTGGCATAGCAGTGTCGGGCGATTAATATAATTCAGATTATGATAATTCAAATTATATTAACTGCCCGGCGCTGTATTTATACCTCTTCGGGTATACGGGGTCTGACCTCATTACGAAATTTTCAAGAAGGTCATGTCGGTAATAGCATGCTGGAGAAGGCCGACGGGGTTTGTGGTCGGAGCAAGCCAGGAAGAGAGATAATCTTCGGACAGAAGCAGCGGCATGCGGTCATGGATGAAGCGTATGCTGTCTGCAGGTTCGCGTGTCAGGACGACGAAGTGTGGGAGGCCGGCCTCGATGCGATAGAGTCCGCAGAGCCAGGTCATGGTGCTGTGCATAGGATGGATCGCGTACTTGTCGCCGGTTTTTGACTTGCTGTCCGGGGCGCTTAGGTGCTCCCACTCGTAATAGCCACTTGCGGGGATGATGCAGCGGTGGCGGATCCAGTCTTCGCGAAAGGTCGGTTTTTCGGCGGCCGTTTCGACGCGTGCGTTAATGAGGAGCGAGCGGGCATTGTAGCCCCACTGCATCGGAAAAATCGCGGGCTGGCCGTTACGGTCAGGCGCGATAACCGGCGCGAGGTCGGTCGGGCGGATGTCGAGAGGCGGGATTACGTTGGGTGTAGAAAGTGCCGTCGGAGACAAGGAGCCGTGAATCTGTGCCTCTGGAGTCCGCGATGAGAGAAAGCTGGCCTGCAGAGATAGAGATGATGTCTGGGCGTCGAGAGCAAATGCTTCAGATTGTGTGGATGGCCAGCGTTGCATCAGTGGGGAGCGATTCATCTGCGCGATGATTCTCTGCATTTCCGGACTTTCTTTATCGATGTAAAAGCGACAGCACATAGACAACTCCTGTGGGATGAATGCATGTTAAGTTCCTGCAGTGAGTGTTGTTTTTTACGCGGTTCACTGCGAGGATAGACTATATTTGATTATAGCTTGTTCGGTCAGTCACCACAATGTACTGGCAATGTCGTGGGGCGTGATGATGTGGAGGAGCGGAGGCATTGGCCGAGGACATAGCAGTGCCGGGCGGTTAATATAATTCAGATTATGATAATTTGAATTATATTAACTGCCCGGCGCTGTATTTATACCTCTTCAGTTATATGGTTTCTGTACCGATTTGAAAGACGGCGTGGTCAGTCGTCCTCCGAGAGGATGTCGCGGCGGAGGATGTGCCGGAGGTCTGCGCTGCTGAGGTCCTGCACAAGGTGGGTGACGAGGGCGATGGTGGCGTCGATGTCAGCGGTCTTGCAGAAGTTGTAGTGACTGTGCACGTAGCGGCTCGGGACGCCGAGGACGAGGACCGGGACGGCCTGCTGCGTGAGGCTGATGACGCCGGCGTTGGTGCCGCCGCCTCTTCGAACGGCCTCCTGATAGCGGATGTGGTACTTTTCAGCGATGTGCTCGGCGACTTCGATGAAGGCTGGATTCGAGATGTAGCTTCGGTCCATGATGCGGATCTGCGTCCCTTCGCCCATTCGGCACTGTGCCTGCTGCACGCCGAAATAGAAGTCATCCGATGGGGAGCCTTCGAAGACGATCGCGAGGTCAGGGCGGACCTGCCGCGCGGTGACGGTCGCGCCCCGCTCCCCGACTTCTTCCTGTGCGGCGAGCGCGCCGACCAGTCTAACCGGGAGCGTGGCGGCCTGGGCGCGCAGCTGCTGCATGATTTCGATGATGACAGCGCATCCGACACGGTTGTCGAACGCCTTGCCGAAGCAGAGTCCGTGTTTTTCGTCATAGTCGAAACGAACATCCGGCACGATCGGATCACCGATGTGGATGCCGAAGGACTCGATGACCTCTTCTCTGCTGACAGCGCCGACGTCGAGCTTCATGGTTTCAATCTGGAGCTTTGTGTTTTTCCGCTCCTCTTCGCTCATGAAGTGGACGGGTTCAGAGGCGATGATGCCACGAATGTACTCTCCCTTCCGGTTGCGGATCAGGACGGAGTGCGCCGGCAGGCTGGTCGGGTGGAAGCCGCCGAGAAGGATGATTTTCAGCGTTCCATCGTCTTCGATGCTCTGCACCATCATGCCGCACTCATCGAGATGCGCGTCGAGGAGGAGGGTCGGACGATCGTCCGGTTCCTGCGCCGGCAGATCCAGGTAGAGATTATTCATCGCGTCGTTCCGGTAGCGAAGCCCCTCGAGATAAGGCTCGGCACACCGCAGTACATCTTCTTCATATCCGCTGGGACCGAAGGCGTTGGACAGCGCCTGAAACAGCTTAAGATTCATTTCAATCGTTCCTTTCTATTCCGGTTTTAACGTCGGATTCGACGAGAATCACGCATTAAAAACATACTTATCTAAACGATCAAACGCTTCCTGTACTCTCGAGAGCGGAAGTGCGAGGTTGATACGTAAGTGGCACGGACCGTGGAACATACGTCCATCCTGACATGCAACACCGACATCCCATGCAGCCTTTTCGACATCTTCGATGGTCTTTCCGTGCTTCTCACACCACTCGGTGCAGTCAGTGAAGAGCATGTAGGTACCTTCCGGACGGGCTACAGAAACACCCTCGAAGTGATCCCGGATATAGTTGCATGCATAGTCGATGTTACCGGTGATGACTTCGCGGAGCTCTTCAAGCCACTCATATCCTTCCGGCTGATAAGCACCGATCAGTGCGTGCATGGAGAGGACATTCATGCTGTTATAGTGTCCTAAGCTGGACTCCTTTTCTACGCGGTCACGGATATGCTTGTTATAGATAATGTGGTAGCTTCCGATCAGACCGGCGAGGTTAAAGGTCTTGCTTGGTGCATAGAGCGCAACCGTACGCATCTTCGCATCCTCTGATACGCTCTGTGTCGGAATATGCTTATGGCCGGTGGTGATGATGTCGGACCAGATTTCATCAGAGATAACCATGACATCATGCTTCTTATAGATCTCCATGGCCTTTTCGATCTCCCAGCGCTCCCATACACGACCACAAGGGTTGTGCGGTGAACAGAAAATGGTTGCATGAATGTTATTCTCCACGATTTTCTTCTCCATGTCGTCGAAGTCCATACGCCATACGCCGTTCTCATCCTTTACGAGATCACTGTGAACGATGTGGTAGCCATTGTTCGTCAGACTGTTGGTGAAGCCGATATAGGTCGGCTTGTGAACCAGGACGTTATCGCCCTTCGAGCAGTAGACATTAAGTGCTGAAATCACGCCGCCGAGAACACCGTTTTCATAACCGATGCACTCCTGGGTCAGGTCGGTGACGCGGTTTCGGTTCTTCTGCCACTGGATGATGGCGTCGTAATACTCTTTGCGTGGGGAGAAGTAACCATATGCCGGGTGCTTCGCCCGCTCGATGATGGCTTTCGGAATCGTCGGAACGGTCGGGAAGTTCATGTCGGCTACCCACATCGGGATGATGTCGAAGCCGTCTTTCGGTGGCTTCGGGGCCATCTTCATCTGACCGAGTGCTTCTACTGCGATCGCGTCTTTACCGACACGATCCATAATTGACGTAAAATCATACTTCATCTTCTTATCTCCTTTAACTATACTTTTTAAAATTATACCATCACGCCTTATAAATAGTACATGGAGATTAAACAGATGAAGCTGGCAGTAATTTATGATTCAAAAAGCGGAGGGGCGGGTGTGAGCGATGAAAGGCATCGTGATGATGTGGAGGGCGGAGGCATTGCCCGCGGCGGGGTGGAGTGAGCGATGAACTGCGGCGTGACGAGGTGAAGGCCGGCGGCATTGAACGCCGCGAAATCACAAGATGTAGTTAAGCAGACACAAGATGCACTGTCGCTTTTTCGGGGATGGATTATAATTTATTTAAGATGCCGATTCCCTTCCAGGATGGGGTATAATGTGATCAGAGATCGCACGGTCGTGGTGCGGAGAACTTCGGTGAAAGCCACGAGCGTGCAGGTCGACTGCATTAGCCGAAGGCGCCGGAAGCGTGCCACGGCGTGCAGGGGCTGGCTGTGGCGGACGAAGCTGCAGCGGTGAAAGCCACGAGCGTGCAGGTCGACTGCATTAGCCTGATCAGAGGGAGGAGCGGTATGAAGATCGCGATTGTAGATGATATCAAGGGCGAGGCGGAGCGTCTTTCAGGCCTGGTCGCGCGCTACCTGTCGACGCATGGACTGTTCTGTGATCAGACGGATCTGTTTGCGAGCGGGGAGGCCTTCCTCGAGCACTTCGAGCCGGCACGTTACGATATCATCTTTCTCGACATCTATATGAGCGGTATGACCGGCATGGAGACAGCGCGGCGGATCCGGGAGCAGGATACGAACTGCAGTCTTCTCTTCGTGACGACGTCGCCGGATTTCGCCATCGACAGCTACGACGTGAATGCGACCTACTATCTGCTGAAGCCGGTGAATGAGGCGCAGGTCACGCGGGCGCTGGACCGCTGCAACATGGACCGCATCGAGCGCGACCGCTATGTGATGGTGCCGTCTCAGGGGAAGAATGTGCGGCTGTTTCTGCATAACATCGCCTACACGGAGTACGTGAGCCGTCGGATCATGGTGTACATGAAGGATGGCGGGACGCTGGAGGTGAATCTGAGCCAGAAGGAGTTTCAGCAGCTGCTGCTTCCGTTCGACTGGTTTTGCGACTGCATGAAGGGCGTCCTCGTAAACTTCGAGGATGTGCATAAGCTGCAGAGCGACCGTTTCGACATGAAGTGCGGTGCCACCATCGCGATCAGCCGACTGAAGTACAGCGATGTACGTGAGCGGTACCTCGACTATACCTTTAAAACGCTGAGAGAGGGGCAGGCGCTATGACCGAACTGATCATCAACGAAGCACTGAATACGTTTCCGTTCCTTTTCGTGGGGTACCTGCCGGCGCAGGACAGTCTCCGCTCTTCGAAGCGGCGTACACTTCTCCGCATGGTCCTCTGGGAGTGCGGATATCTATGCATCTTCGGGCTTCTGGTGAAGCTCGGCTTCCCTGCGGTGTACGTGCAGTACCTCGCGGCCCCGCTGTTTCTCGTGCTGATGATGCTGAATTTCCGGACGAACAGGTGGATCATCCTCTTTCATTTTATTTTTACGATTGACTATCTGCTGGTGATCCGCGCCGCGACCTTCTTCCTCTGTGAGAACAACATCGCCCTCGATTTTTACAGCTGGCAGGCCGGCCTCATAACACTCATTATGACGCTCAGTACCATGATTCCGATGTCTACATTTCTGCACGAGATCCTTAGGACGCTGATATCCGTCGAGATCCATGATTTCTGGATAACGGCGTGGCTGCTTCCGTTCGTCGCGACCACGATGATCCTGCTGCTCACCGGCACGATCCGGGACGGCCATGTCGGCAGTCTCGCGCTGCTCGCCCGTATCCTGCTGCTGCTCTGTATGTTCATGCTGAGTCATCTGCTGATCCTCTTTATGAAGAATCTGCAGGAGCAGATCATCACGAACGAGCGAAACAAGACCATGGAAAATCTCCTCCGCGTCCAGACGGAGCAGTTTGAGATGCTGAAGACGCGCATCATGGAGAGCCGGCGCGCCCGCCACGATTTCCGCCATCATCGCATGGTGCTGAAGGAACTGGCGGACCGGAATGACCTCCATGGGATTCGGACCTACCTCGCTGAGTACAGCGCAGAGCACGTGGATACGCCGTCGAAGGTCTACAGCAACAACCCGACCGTCAACGCGGTCGTCGCTTACTACGCGGGGCATGCGGAAGCCGCCGGGATCCGCTTCACCGCCCGTGTACAGCTCCCGGAGCAGCTTCTGATTCCGGACCCGATCTTCTGTGTCCTCCTCGGAAACCTCCTCGAGAACGCCGTCGACGCCTGTAAGGCCGAGCTGAGCCGTGGCGCATCGTCGGGCGTGGCTTCTGCCGAGGCCAATGCCGGCGGACTCGTCACCGAGTCAGATACGGTTCCGACCGGAACCGACCGCAGCACTGCCACCGTCGCGGACACGGCGATCGATCCGCGCGTCGGCGTGTCCGCGGCTGCGGATATCCGTTCTGATCAGGCTATCCGCGTGATCGTGAAGCAGAACGGCGACGCCTGCCTCTCTATCGTGGTCGACAACACCTGCAGCCGGAAGCCGATCTGGGACGAGGGCGAGCTCGTCTCCACGAAGCACGAGGGCCACGGCGTCGGCACCGCCTCGATCCGCTACATCGCCCAGCGCTACGACGGCGACGCCCGCTTCGAGTGGCGTGACGGCATCTTCTACGCCTCCGTCATGCTGAATCCGCAGAGCCCACCGAATCCATAAAAAAAACAGCATTGCAAACGAACAGCCGGGTGTTTCCACCCGGCTGTGTTTCTGTCTTAAGAATTTCGTAATGGGGTCTGACCCCATAAACTCGAGTTTAGATTCTGTTTAGAAAAATTTAATGGGGTCAGACCCCATTAATTTACGCCTTCGCGGAGTAATCGCGCGGGCCGTAGATGGCGGTGCCGATGCGGACGATGTTTGCGCCTTCCGCGATGGCGAGCGCATAATCGCCGCTCATGCCCATGGAGAGGTACTGCATGTTGACGCTGCCGGCGTAGCGCTGTGCGGCTTCCTCGTAGAGTCCGCGCATCTTCGCGAAGAAGCGGCGGGTCTCGTCTTCGCTGGCGTCCGCTGGCGGGATCGCCATGAGGCCACGGATATCGAGGTGCGGGGTCGTCGCGAGCAGGCGCTCAAACAGAGACCAGAGGCCGTCTGCATTGACCCCGCTCTTACTGCTTTCTTCGCCAATGTTGACTTCCAGGAGGATATCCTGCTGCAGCTCCCGTTTCGCGGCTTCCTTCTCGATCGCGAGGGCGAGGTGCTCGCTGTCCACGCTCTGAATCAGCGACGCACGGCCGACGACCTTCTTCACCTTGTTTGTCTGAAGATGGCCAATAAAGTGGCCCGGCTTCCCGAGGTAGGCACCCGCATCCGTCTTCTCAACGAGCTCCTGCACATGGTTCTCGCCGAAGATGTCGATCGGAAGCTCTGCGCTCGCCCTGACCTCCTCGGCGGTACGTGTTTTACAGGCCGCACAGAGAAGTATCTCCTCCGGCTCCCGGCCTGCGCGGATCGCCGCCTCAGCCATCGTACGGCGGATCTCCGCGACCGCCTGCTGCATCCGCTCCATCTGTTCCTTTTCTATCATGCATTGCCTCCCTCATACGCTGTATAGTGGGCGCGCTCGCCGCCCCATAATCCCGGACCTGTCTTCACGCAGACCACGTGCGCCGCGCCGATCCTCTCGATCATGCCTGCTCTCCCTCATACGGCGTGTAGTGCGCGCGCTCGCCGCCCCATAATCTCGGGCGTGTCTTCGCGCAGACCACGTGTGCCGCACCGATCTGCGAAATACGCAGCCTCACCGGCACGGCGACGCGCTTCAGATGCATCCCGATCAGCGTATCGCCGATGTCGATCCCGGCGTCCGCGCGCACTTCCTCGACCGCTACCGGGTCCTCGAAGTGCTGCCAGCAGGTCGTCGCCCAGCTGCCGCCCGCATGTGGCCACGGGCAGACCGACACGATCTCATATCCGTTCCGAAGCGCACACGCACGCTCCACAATCACGGCACGGTTCAGATGCTCACAGCACTGCGCCGCAAGATCGATGCCCTTTTCCTGCAGCACCGGCGCGATGCCCTGATACACCGCATCCGCGACCTCCATACTGCCGATCTTCCCGATGTGCCCGCCGAGGATCTCACTCGACGAACACCCCACCACGAGCACACTATGCTCGCGAATCTCCGTCTGCTCCAGCAGCTCACGGATCACCTGCGACGCCTCTCTCGCGATTTCATGTAATTCAGAATCTGTCATATCGATCACCTCGCCTTATAATACAACAGGATAGACTTTTTACTTTCCCTAGTATAGTGCACCGCCTGTCCGAAGAGAATATCCAGTTACCGGAAATTAAATGATGCCAGCCCACTTACACTCGCAAGGGGCTGACACCGTCATTTCATGTTCGCGACGCGATTTGAACGCGCGACCTTCCGCTTAGGAGAACCATTGAACCTTTGTCATCTGTGTTCACCTATGTACAGGAAAGTCGCTTTTCATCAGGCTTTTTTCGAATTCCGAATCTGTTTCGGTTCACCGAAGTTCACCTTTGTCGTTAGAAGTTTATGCCTTCATTTTAGCAGATTATTAGATTTTGCTAAAAAAGAGAAAAGGATCATTTGCAGCTGCCGCCGATATTAGCTAAAGATCTAAGATCAGTATTCTCCAGTCTGAAGGGAGAATTTCCGATAGCACATCAGGTTCCCTTCCATAAATACCTTGACGGCTAATTCCCTAGCCGTCTTGATTTCCGGCACTCCATGAAAAACGACCGGTCCCACATTCAGGTAATTGACGCCTATTTCGAATTCCTTTCGATTCAGCACCTCGTTTCCATGCAGCCATTCGAATTGAACGCAGGTATTGATCTGTAAGCCTTTATTCCGCTCACCCGCATATTTCCTTCTTGGATAGGAATCGGAAAACGAGAGACTCAGATCCCTGTCATGAAGAGAACAGCTGTTAACGAATAATCCATTATTGTAATAAAGACCGGAATTCATAATCCGAATATGCGACTGCCAATAGAAGAACAGTTTATTGCTTTTATCTTTAATCAGATTTAAAAAGGTTGTCTTTTCTTCGGCGTTACGACAGACAATTCCGGCCAGAGAATTTTCAATCGGATACCTGTCCGGATACAAAATTTCTGACTGCCTGAGAGATCCCTCTCTTTTTTTATCCACTGGATTCTGGGATTGATATGGGCCATTTCTGTAGATCATGTCAAAATTCAATTTGGAAAATGCATCCTCGCCTTGTAATACAGGGCATCCTTCCCCTGCCTCTGAGCCCTCCGAGAAGCATGTCTCCGGATCAGATAGAAGTTTATCAAGGTGAAAAAAGAAAAATACAGGAACCGGAACATTTGCATTTGGATCACCGTCATATCGAAGGTCGCGATGCTTAAAGCCCTCATTATAATACTGCGTGGGTGTCAATGGCCTGAAATAAAACCGCACATAAGATGTTGTCGCATGTCGCGTCATATCGATCACCTGACGGCTGGCATTATCGTTCTGCATAACATGAAGTTCTTCTGCCTGCATCCGGCTATAAAGCATTCCACTCTCCAAAACGCTTACCGCATTCCGGATATCCGTGTAATGATATGCGTAATGAGGCCACCATCGAAACGGAGCAAACTTTTCATTATTCAAAATGATTTCTTTATAACTCATCGGCGTGTCCTTTTAAATCATAGACTCTGCCTTCTCCGGCATTGATTTGATAACCATCTGTTTTTTCTCCGGTCTTTCCATCTGTAATTCTCACCTCAGAAGCATATCCAAGAGAAAGCAGTAGATCAAGGACAAGACGATGTGGAGAATTTTCCTCTTCTTTCAGGGCAAAGCCGTCACTTCGAAGGTTAGACCAGATTTCAAAAAATGCGTCTTCGTCTATTTCAACCGGTTCGGACTTTGCATTCTGTTTTTGAAAAACAAGTCCATCTTTCCAGAGTACGTCCCAGCCTGATTGATCGGAATCAAAATGATATGGAACAATGGAACAATTATATCGGATATCATCCTCCAGGCCTTGAAAAGACATATCTCTTGCATTTTGTCGAAGCCAATTGACTGTTTTTTTCTGATTTTTATGCTCAGGAAGTGGATCCGGGCCTGTTCCCAGATAGATATAAATGTCAATTGGCAGGTCCTGAAGATATTTTTCCATGACCGGCTTTACATCAGACCAGTTCAATTCGCCATTTCCGCATCCCAACCGCGGGAATGCTGCCGATGTGATTTCTTTTTCTGCATAGGTTCGGCAAAATTTTGCCAGTCCGGCTTCAATATATTCTATCCTGGAAGGATTTCTCCAATGTTCCTTGGTCGGGAAAAGAAGGACCCAATGATCAGGTTCATAGCATAGCATTAAGGAACCGATTTTTAATTTCCGCTTATCACAGATATCTCTGTAAGCCTGAAACATATCGGGATAGTGCTTCTTAAACTCAAGAGCAATGCCCTTGCCCATGACACCAACGGTATTTACAGTATTCACAAGAACCTGAGCGGGACTTTTAAATATATCGCCCTCGATATATCGGATCATTTTTTGCCTCCAATCTCGATACGATCGCCATTTGGCAGAACGAAAGCACACTCAAACCGGCTTCCGGTTACCAACGCAATCTCCTGCAAGTCATCCGGCGTAAAGGTGCCTCGTTTTATTTTCTGACTGAATGCCTGTGGAGATTTATCCATTCTTCGTCCCATCTCGGTTAAAGTCATACCCGTTTTCACAGCCAGAATTTTCAATTCATCATCAATTCGCATTTGCCGCATCTCCTTATACCGCAAGCATAAACCATATGATTGATTGAATCAACAAATACGTTTAAAATGATTGGAAATAAAATAGTTTTGCGATTACAAACCGCAAAACTTCCGAAAAGTCGGATCGAATGCGGATTGATGCCGACAGAATGGAAGGAATTCGGAATACATCGCCTTCATCAAATACAGGTTACTATCAAAGGAACCTCTCAAAAAGTCACCTTGCCGAAACAATTATCTTAATTGTATCTTCGAAAGCTCACTGCGCCTCTTAGCATCTAACTGAATCCATTCATCCAGTGTCAACGGCACATAATCAGAGAACATGCAGAAACAGTTGATCATCTGGCACGGAATATTCTGCTGTTCATCACTTCCTCGAACTTCTCGCCTGCACGCTCTTGTGCGCTGAATAAACTCGTTAACCAGAATTTCATCGAATGTGTTATGTACATGCCCATAGAGCATATAGGTCTTCGGTATACCTTCGCCATTTCTGCGATACTGGCCGTTATAACAAAAAATCGGATAATGAGACAATATGATCTTCCTTCGATTGTCATTCAGTTCCTTATAAGACTCAATCCATTTAAAAAGACTTCGATCGAAGTCCTGATCATTCAGATAGTAGTCATGGTTTCCGACGATCATGTATTTTCGACCTTTCAGCTGGCGAAGAATCTCCTCCGCTTCACCAGCCTTCTTTGACATGCAGAAGTCTCCTAAAATCACAACTTCATCTCCATGACGAACACGTGAATTCCATTGATTGATCATATGCTGATTCATTTCTTCAGCACTTGCAAAACCACGATGATCCATCTCCGTATTGAGCTTCGCATGATCGAAATGCAGATCAGAAATATAATATCGCATGACAGAGTGCCTCCTTCCTTTAAAAAAGTACTGTTTAAAAGAACAGGGCCCGACTCCCTTATGGACACCTCGAAATTTTCTCGAGGAAATTCATAAGAGAGCCTGACCCCATTACTTTGACTCCATGTTCATGTTCGCGACGCGATTTGAACGCGCGACCTTCCGCTTAGGAGGCGGACGCTCTATCCAGCTGAGCTACGCAAACGTGCTGTTAATTTTTAAAAGCACTTAATCTTACCATATCCACGAAAGACTTTCAATCGCCATAATTGCGCTCCATTTTATCCGGCCCCAAATGGCCCAATTCACCCGACTCTAGCAGCGGATCCGGAACAGTATTATTAAATGGTATTGCATAATGCTTTCTAACATTGACGAAAACAGCATTTTTGTATATGATGGTAAACGTTAAAAGGATGGTGATTAGAAATGAAGAAAGCTGCGTATAATATATTACCAGGAACAGAAGAAATCCTGCAGACTATGGGAGAACAGATCAAGCTTGCAAGACTCAGACGGAGCTTATCTACTGAGCTGGTTGCTGAACGTTCTGGAATCAGTCGTGCATCTCTCTGGAAGGTTGAAAAGGGAGATCCGTCGGTTGCTATGGGCATTTACGCAGCCGTTCTGCATGCCTTAAACAATCTTGATAAAGACCTGCTTTTTGTTGCCCGGGATGATGAGATGGGCAGACAACTGCAGGATCTCAATCTGATCACAAGGAAACGTGCACCAAGGAGGTCTAAATAATGGCGCTTCACTTATACAGCTTCACGTGCGCGTACACGCGGCCTTTTTTCGTTGTGTTTCCGGTGCCGGTGAAGATGAACTTGCCGTGGCCACGGACGGAGATGCGTTCGTCTGGCTTCAGGGTGTAGCTGGTGTCGGTGACGGTACGGCCGTCGATGAAGACGTTCTCCGCGTTGATCAGCTCCTGCGCTTTCGTGCGGCTCAGGCGGTAGACCATCGCGAGTACGGCGTCGAGGCGCTCAGAGGCGACGGAGCCGGACAGCTCTTCCCACGCAGGTTCGAGCATGCAGGCGGACGGCGGCACGACCTCGCAGCTCACTGAGGTGTGCTTCACGCGGGTGAATTCGCGAGCGATGATGTCGGCCATATCACTGAGCACGAAGATGAAGGCCTCGGCATCTCCACAGAGGATGTCGCCGATCTGGTCACGCTCGATGCCCATGTTCATGAGGGCCCCGAGATAGTCACGGTGCGTGAGCGCATCCGTGAACTTCCGATTCAGCGGCGTCACATGCAGGCAGCGGATGACATCCCCCTGTGCCGGCTCTTCGGCGAGGAAGCTCTCCTCCGTCATGTAGTCCGGCAGGAACACGACGACGTTCCGGTCGGCATCTGCACGCCCGCCATAGATAAGGTACGGCGCACCATTCACCGCGTGCACCTTGCTGCTGATGCCCTGCTTCCGGAGGATCGCATGAAACTGCGCGAGCTCGGACGCCGCGAGGAAGCAGCTGTGCGTGAGGTAGTTGCTGTTATAGGCTTTTTCAGAGAGGTCGCGGATGCGGCCCTCGAGAAGTGAATTCTGATCCATAAGTCTTTCTCTGTTTTACTGTACGCAAGGCCAATGCTGTCGGCCGACAGCATATACCTTCGCGAGAAATCGCCTGCTGCGGGCGGGTTCCCATGCGTCCGCCCGGAAGCATTGACCCGAGCCTGGGCGGGCGGCGTCACTGCAGGTAGGCTTTATAGCGCTGCAGCATCTCCTGGTTCAGGTCGACCGTCATGTGGATGCCGTCGTCTTCGTAGCTCGTTTTGTGTACACGGGCGCGCTCCTGGAGGTCGTGCTCGACCTGGCCGGCGGTGTACGGGATGATGAGGTCCATCGTGATGTAACCGGCGAAGAGCTTCTCTTCGATCTTCTCGAGGAGGAGGTCGAGGCCGAGGCGGCCTGCGGCGGAGATGTAGATCTTATCGCCACGGTCGATCGGGAGCTCCGAGAGCGGGTACTTCCGGTCGGCCTTATTCATGACGTAGATGACCGGGATGGCACCGGCGCCGAGCTCCTTCAGGGTGCGGGCGGTGACGTCCATGTGCATCTGGTAATTTGGGTCCGAGCAGTCGATTACCTCGAGGATCAGGTCGGCATTGACCGCCTCCTCGAGCGTCGAGCGGAAGGCGTCGACGAGGTCGTGCGGGAGGTCGTTGATGAAGCCGACGGTGTCGGACAGGAGGAAGTCGCGATGGCTGCCCGGGGTGATCTTCCGAACGGTGGTATCGAGGGTCGCGAAGAGCATGTCCTTCACCATGACTTCCTTTCCCTCGTCCGGACAGCAGGCCTCGAGGAGCCGGTTCATGAGCGTCGACTTGCCGGCGTTCGTGTAGCCGACGAGCGCGACCTGCGGGATGCCGGAGGCCTGGCGCTTGCGGCGCTGCGTGTCGCGGTTTTTCGTGATCTCGCGGAGCTGCTTTCGGAGCTCGGACATGTCCTTCTCGATGCGACGGCGGTCGAGCTCGATCTGGGTCTCACCGGCACCCTTGTTCGACATGGAGCCGCCGGTGCCGCCCTGCCGGCTCAGGTTCTGGCGCAGACCGACGAGGCGTGGGAGCATGTACTGCAGCTTCGCGTAGTCGACCTGAAGCTTCGCTTCCTTCGTGCGGGCGCGATCCGCGAAGATGTTGAGGATCAGGTTCGTTCGGTCAATGACTTCGACCTCCAGGTCATGCGCGAGGTTCGCAAGCTGTGACGGCGAGAGCTGGTTGTTGACGACCACGAGGTCTGCGTCGAGCTCGAATACGAGCCCCTTCAGCTCCTGAACCTTGCCGGAGCCGATGTAGCAGGCGGCGTCCTGCGAGGCGAGGTTCTGCGTGACATCCGCCACGACCTCGAGCCCCTCCGCCTCGGCGAGGCCTGCGAGCTCTTCCATGGAGACCTCGAAGCCGTCGTCGCCGCCGAGGCAGACGCCGACCAGGATGGTCTTTCTTCGCTTGATATTCTGATCTGTTTCGTACATGTAGATGTCTCCTCTATCTCGGATGAATGTATGTGCTGATGCTGGCCGGTGTGCATGATGCTGTCCCGGACCTGCTGCGCACACGGCCAGCGGTCGCCACTCCGTCACGGGTATCCGGCGCGCGGCGAAGGTTTGCTGTTTTATGCTTTCGTGAAATGACGCGCGAAACCACTCGCCACAAGGAGCGCCAACATTGCCCCGACGAAGGTGGAGGCGATGCGCAGTGCGCAGTCGGAGAAGAAGCCCTCCGGCAGCATGTTGATCATACGGCTCTCGCGCGGGTCAAACATCCAGTTGCCCTGGCTGAAGAAGATTTCGTGGAAGGCCGTGAAGACCCGCGTGAAGTCGATCATGGCGAGGAACGCGATGACGGCGACGAGCCCGAGGATCAGCAGACAGGCACGGATGAAACCGCGGCTCAGATACCCGAGCGCATCACGCGGACCGGCGACGACGATCAGGAAGCCGGCGATGGCGATGCAGCTGAGGATCGCGAGGGAGCGGACGACGAGGCAGATCACGAAGAGCTTCCGGACATCCGCCATGTGGGACTTCTCGTTTTCGTTGTAGAACTCCGTCGTGCTGCCGTTGATGGTCGTTTCGACGATGAGGTTTTCGCGGTCGCCCCGCAGGTACACCATCGTCTGGTGCATGACGTCGCAGAGGTCGTCCATCGTCATCTCGTCGCCCATCCAGGTCTGCATGTCATCGAGGACCTGGTAGTGCTCGAACTCGTCACGATAGAAGCTCGGCGTCCAGTAGGTGACCGCCTCGAAGCTCGTGACGAAGGTGATGAAGATGAGAAGCACGGCAAACACGATGCCGAGCAGACCACGTAAGTGATGACGCATAAGATGCCTCCGATATATGTTCAGGTTCTTTCGTAATTTTCAGCCTCTAGTGTAGCATGATTTCAGAGTCTGCGACAGCACCCATACAGATGAATAAGCGTTCAGTCGAAGGTGCCCGGAGACAGCCACAGCATACCATACGGAGAGGTCGTGAAGAATCAAAATCCCATCCCTTAGAAGTACTTGGAGTAATTTTTCCTTAGCACCCTCTGCAACGCTGAG
>ULTU01009097.1_pt1 | contig 23684 bp, 17 predicted proteins | sample 1957861 | NCBI WGS metagenome assembly ULTU01 (sample SAMEA4835742, study PRJEB28245) | human gut metagenome | biome: gut microbiome; material: fecal sample | place: Denmark | collected 2008
GCAGAATATTGCGCTTAACGAAAACGACTTGGAAGATACCGAATGGCTGTCGGTGAAAAGATTGAAGAAACTCAAAGAATTTCAGGTTTACGACTATAAATCGGCAGAGGAAAAGACGGACGGTATCGTCATCGGCGCGGAGAAAAAGGGCGGAAGCGTTGAAGTAATAACGACAAGTCAGTTGCACGCTTTAATCGTAGGAACTACGGGTAGCGGTAAAACAACGGGCTTTGTCGATCAGAATATAGCGGTACTCGGCAAAAGCAAGGGCAAACCGTCAATCGTCATAAGCGATCCGAAAAAGGAACTTTACGAAAAGCACGCGAGAACGCTTGAAAAGGAAGGGTACAAAATTTCGGTGCTCGATCTGCGCGAACCGTATTCGTCGGAGAGATGGAATCCGATGAACGTGCTTCTTCGCCGTATCAGGCTCGTGAAAGACCTTGAAAACAACTTACAGCAGAAAGACGGCAAGTATTACGGCGCAGGCGAAGTGTTCTTGTCTTACAGGGACGCAAGAACGCGTATGCAGGAACTCAAAGACGAGATATACGAAAACGCGCAAGACCTTGTATATACGCTTTGCCCGGTACAGAACAGAGATCAACCGACTTGGGAACAGGGTGCGAGAAACCTTATCTTCGGTTTCGTCCTTGCAATGTGCGAGGACTGTATAAAGGGTAAAATCGACGAAAGCCAACTTGTGCTTTTTAATGTCTACCACAATATCACGAAGTATTGTTCGGAAGATACGAGCGCGCTTCGTAACTATCTTATCGAAGGCAGAGACGAATTTTCAAAGGTAAGGGGCTTGGTAAACACCGTGCTTATCACTTCGGACAAAACGCTTACTTCGTATCTTTCGGAAGTAAACAGTTATATGCAGCAACTTTCCGACGACGGCATTATGTCTATGACGAGCGAAAATGATTTAGACGTTGTTAATATGGACGAAAGCCCGAATGCGGTATTTATTATCGTGCCGGACGAACGTTTTACAAGACACCGTTTCGTAACGCTTTTCATTACGCAGATGTACAAAGAACTTGTCGAAAAGGCAAATCTGAACCTACGCCGAAACCAAACGGAAACGGCAATTCTGAAAAGAAATACATATTTCGTTCTTGATGAGTTTGCCAATCTTCCGAAGTTTGAGAATATCGAGGGAATGGTAACGGTAGCGCGTTCGCGCGGAATACGGTTTTTGTTCGTATTGCAGTCGTATTCGCAACTGACCGCGAAGTACGGCAGGGACGTGGGCGACATCATAAAGACAAATTGTAACGAGTTCGTTCCTTAGGGATAGTAAAAAAAATTAAAAAGGGGATAACCAAAAGAGTGAACAGAATAACAAAAAACGCAACGGAGAGAGTAGCAATCTACAATCCGATTTATGATTTCAGGGAAGAAAGGCGGCAATATTTTTGTCGAAAAACAATTTGTGAGAACGGGGGTAGTGTAGGCGTAACGGTCATAGCGAGGTACGCATTTGGCTTGCCAAATACCGAGCGTAACCGCTCGCCTCGTTAGGGCAACTGCGTTTCCCTAAACCCCTTATTGAGAGCGAAAAATAAAAGGAGGAAAACGTGAGTAACAGGACTCGACCGTATGCCTACACATTCAGGGTAACGGAAAATGAACGTAAAATTATAGACGAAAAAATTAAGTCAAGTGGCTTGACGATGACCGCTTTCATCATAAAGGCTATCACAAATAAGCCGATTGTAGTCGTTGCAAATTCAGGCGAAATTCTGAATGAATTAAAAAGGCAGGGTAATAACTTGAATCAGATTGTAAGAGCAAATTATTATGGTTTGGTAACAAAGCGAGAACTTCTATCTTGTGTGGAAGAATTGAAAAATACATATCGTGAAATTTCAAAAGCCATAGAGGGGACGTAATGCCGTTATTCAAATGCACGTCAAGCAAGAGTACGCCACGAAAAGCAATATCGTATATAACCGATCCGAATAAAGCGGAGTTTGTTTCGGTCAGAAATTTGTTTGAGGATGAAGATTATGCAAGTCAATTTAATGAAACGACAAAGCGTTTCGGAAAGTGTAAAGGGTATGATGAGAGAAAATATTATCATATAAAATTGTCCTGTGCAAGGAAAGATAATGTAAGCCCGCAGGCGGCACAGAAGTATGCGGAGGAAATGGCGGCGTTATTGTTTTATAATCACGAATGTGTAATCGCTACTCATACGGATACGAAAACAGTACATAGTCATATCATCGTGAATGCCGTGGATTCGATTACAGGGAAGAAATTGCATATCAATTCCGATGAGTATGGCAGGATGAAAGACGAAGCAAATCGAATAGGAAAAAAATACGGTTTTAGTGAACTGAATTGGCGTAAAGGCGCAAAGCATAGACGCACGTCCGAAGAGAAGCACATCATTTTGAAGGGTGGAACAAGTTGGAAAGAAGAACTCAGAGAGGTTATTCAGGAAGGTATAACTGTATCGCGTAGTGAAAAAGAATTTATAACCTACCTTCAAACGAATTACGGCGTGGAAATTACAAGAAACGGGAAAGATTTTTCTTATCTGCATCCACAAAAGAAAAAAGCAATCAGGGGAGAACGGCTTGGCACGAATTATACAAAAAGCGAGGTGTTAAAAAGAATTGGAGAACAGAATTACAGGCAGGCGACCACAGCGGATTATCGACGGGGAAGAAGAAATATACACGAACAATCCGGAACTTATCCGACTCGATTCGGCGGTGGACGAGTTAAAGGCGGTAACGCAGGGTGGCTTATTTCAGAAGGCATTGGCGCTATCGAACGAGAAATGCAACAACTTAATCAGGCAGCAGACTTTGCTGATAGAGGACTTGACGCGGCAAGTGAAGAACGTAAAAGAGAGCAATTACGAAAACGTGCGGAACTTGACCGACAAAGTAGAGAGCGTGACGAGGCGGCTCGAAACACTAATCAATCAGCAAGCGACAATGAAAACGGAAACAGTTCAAGAAGTTCAAATAGCTACGGGAAAGGTGATTAAAGCCGGTGTTGATCTTTTTTCTGAAAGGATAGACGAGGCAACGGAAGCCGTAAAGGAAAAACTAAAGGATACCGAAAACGAAATCGATCAGTTGAAATCCGATATAAATTTCGAGCGCGGGTTTCGTAAGTTTTTGTTTTGGGCTACGCCGATATTGCTTGCGTTTCAGACGGCTATTTCAATTTTTCTGCTGTTACGGTAAAAATTTACGCAAAACCACTTGACTTTTTGAGAAAAATATAGTATATATACGATACATGCAAATTGAGCGTGTGAGTTTCAAAGGGATAGTCAAGTGGTTTTGTTTTCATCAAAAATTAAGGGAGTTAAATGAAACAGAATCAATATAACTATATAAGAAAAGTGGGAAGAATTACTTACTCTATTGTTGTAAGGGAAGCGGAAGAAGCAAAAGAAAAGGTAGAGAACAGAATTAAAAAACTGTTGTTGCACGATTTATCAAAAGCAGGTTAGGAGGAGCATAATGAAAACGAAAAAGGCGAAAGATTCGATAACGGCACTTTATTGTAGGTTAAGTGTAGACGATGAATTGGACGGAGAGAGCAACAGTATAACCCATCAAAAAGAGATGCTCGAAGAATATGCTCGGAAGAATAATTACGGTAATATCCGATTTTACGTGGACGACGGGTATTCGGGAACTAATTTTAATCGTCCTGCGTTTAAGGAAATGATACAGGATATAGATGCCGGGCAGGTCGGAACCGTAATCGTCAAGGATATGTCGCGACTTGGCAGAGATTATCTGAAAGTCGGGTATTACAGCGAGGTTTATTTTGGTGACGCAGGGGTTCATTTCATAGCAGTCAACGACGGGTTCGACAATACTGTGGAAAACGATAGCGATTTTACTCCGTTTCGAAACATTATGAACGAATGGTATGCAAAAGATACAAGTAAAAAGGTTAGAGCAGTCATTCGAGCAAAAGGTTTGTCTGGAAAATCAACTTGCAATTGTCCGCCTTATGGCTACACAAAAGATAAAGACGGGCAATGGCACGTAGATAGCGAAGCCGCGGAAATAGTAAGATTGATGTACAATTTATGTATTCAAGGGTTCGGTCCGATGCAAATTATGAATAAATTAAATGAGATGAAAGCCATTACGCCTGTTGTTTGGAAGCATAAAGTAGGGTGGAATTATAAACTTGAAAAATTTAATCAACCGGAAATTTGGACGATATGTGCTGTTCGCCGCATTCTATCTAATCCGATATACTTAGGGCATACGGTAAATTTTCGAACAAAAAAGAAATCTTATAAAAGTAGTGCCGTGCTGTATTTGCCGAAAGAGGAATGGGTGATATTCGAGAATACGCACGAAGCAATAATAGACCAAGATACTTTTGATACAGTGCAAAAACTGAGGGCAGGTGCAAGGCGCAGAATAACGATTGATGAAGAAATGAGCGTTTTTTCCGGACTTTTATATTGCGCCGATTGCGGGGCTAAAATGTATATCAATAGGCACAGGGGAAAAGAGAAAGACTGTTTTAATTGCTCTAATTACAGAAAGGGAAAACATAACTTTTGTGTTTCTCATTACATACCTTTGCGTGCTGTAGAAGATATAGTGCTTTATGATTTACAACGTGTTTTAGGAATGGCGAAAGATAGTGAAGATGAGTTCGTTGCTATGTTACAGGAAAAGAATAAAAAAGCGGCGAAAACTGATCTGTCTAAAAAAACGAAAGAGTGTGAAGAAGCGGAAAGTCGTGTCGCAACCCTTGATCGTATAATACAAAATCTATATGAGGATAAAGTCAGCGGAACGTTATCCGAGGAACGTTTTATAAAATTATCTCAGAATTATGAGAAGGAACAGACCGAAATGGTTGAAAAAGTGCGAATCCTGAGAGAAGAAATAAGCGTGGGGCAAAAAGAAACGGCAGATATAAATAAGTTTATGCGACTTGTAAAAAGTTACACGGAAATCACCGAACTAAAACCTGAAATCGTGAGAACGTTTATAGATAAAATTTACGTTCATAAAGGAGAAGTGGCACAAGGAAGGCATAGGCAAACGATAGAAATTATCTATAATTGTGTAGGTGCTGTGCCGATTTTGGAAGAAGAATGATTATATTTGATTTCATTCCGCAAAAAGCATTGACTTTCTTCCGCATAAAGTATATAATAATTAAAAATAATTGAGGTGGTTTGTTTGTATGTCATATATATCGACAGCCGAAGTTTCAAGTAAATGGGGTATATCAGAAAGACGAGTTGTGCAGCTTTGTTCAGAGAATAGAGTTAAAGGTGCACAGCTTATCGGAAAAACTTGGGTTATTCCAGATATTGCCCAGCGTCCTAATGATGCGCGTATCAGAAGTGGAAAGTATGCGCAGGTTGCACCATGCGAAAAACCTATTTCAGAGCTTGTTAATAATGTTTTTGAAGCTGATTGTTTAATAAAAATGCGCGAAATACCGAGTGAATCAATAGATATGATCCTTTGTGATTTACCATATGGAATGACGCAAAACAAATGGGATTCTTATATTCCGTTACCGCAGTTATGGAATGAGTATATGCGGATAATTAAACCCAACGGAGTTATTGCCTTGACTTCGGCAGGTGTATTTACGGCAAAATTAATACTAAGTAATGAAGAGTTTTATCGATATAAATGGATTTGGGAAAAATCTAAACCAACAAATTTTCTTAATGCGAAAAAACAACCATTGAGAAAGCACGAAGATGTATGTATATTTTATAAAAATCAACCTGTTTATCATCCCCAAATGGTGCAAGGCGAAGCGTATGACAAAGGCATAAGAAAAGATCAATTAAGTGGAAGCTATGGCGATTTTAAGCCTGTTAGAGTCAAAAGTGACGGATTGCGGTATCCTACGGATATTATTTATTGCAAGACCGCAGAGGCAGAAGGAACAGTATATCATCCCACACAAAAGCCCATTTCATTGGGTAGATATCTAATAAGGACATATAGCAATCCTGGTGATATAATTTTAGACAATGCTTGTGGCAGTGGTTCTTTTTTGGTGGCGGCATTGCAAGAAGGTCGCAATTTTATTGGAATAGAAAAAAATGAAGATACAACATTGTTTAAGAAAGAAGAAATAGATTATATCTATGTTTGTCAAGAACGATTACGAAAGGCTTGGGAAACACTAACTGAAGATGTTAGAAATAGTATACAGCGTAGCCCTTTAATTGATGATTTTAGGAGATAGTATATGCCGATAAGAGGAAATGAAAGAAGTGCTGTTATAGAGCTTATAAGTGATATAAATATTTTTATATACAACAGAGATTTAATTATAAAAAGAGCAGGTGGCGAGTTAACTTTGACAGGAAGCAGTAATGCATTGTTTCCTGATATTATGCTGTTTTCCGATATGGCGAGAACACAAGTTCTCCAAGGTTGGGAAGCAAAAATGCCAGATGTTCCCATCACTGATAGCACTTTGATAGCTAATGCCACACAAAAAGCAATCTTACTTGGAACAAATAGTTTTATATTATGGAATTTCAAAGCAGCTCGATTGTACGTTAAGGATCAAGAGGGTGTTTTTTCTGTAATGAGAGGTTGGGATAACCCTGAGATAAATGATAGGAATGATGTAGACAGATATGAAGCGATATGGAAAGAAAAATTGCATAGTATTTTAGAAAGTGTTAATGAGTTTTTACTGAATGGGGTATTACAAATTGCCACTGTTGAGAATATTTTATCTGAAAATATAGGCACAACATTATTAAAACGCAACAAAAATGCCGTTGCTAACTATATAAATGAAAATATACTTACTGATACGAGGATAGATGCGTTTTTACGAACTTGGTGGCGTTCTTATAGAGCGGAATATAGCAATGATGAAACCGATATGGCAATGGCTTATGCAAAAACAATTATTTTGCATTGGTTTAATCGGTTTACCTTTGCGAATCTCATAAAACGACATTTTAATGTGGCTCTTGAAGTAGAAAGAATATGCGAAGGAACAAGCATAACTCAAGCCAATGAAATATTTCGCACTATTACGCAGAGATGTGATTTTTATAATATATTTGCGAGTATTCAATATGGTGATTTAATGCCCGCTAATACTTGGAATGATTTTATAGCCATAAATCAGTTTTTTATAGAAAATAATATTGGGGATTTGGCACAAGAAAGTTTACAACAGATATTAGAAAAGACTGTTAATGTAGCAAAACGAGAGATAAGGGGACAATATACTACGCCTGAATCACTTGCAGATATATTAGTTCGCATATCAATGAGGAATCTTGTGGACGATGCATTTGATCCTTGTTGTGGAACAGGAACTATTATTAAGGCGGCAAAAAAATATAAGGCGGAAAGATTAAGTGCAAGACAGGCAGTTGAAACAATATGGGCGGAAGATAAAGATTCGTATCCGTTACAAATAGCTCAATTGGCATTAAGCGATACTAATAATTTCAATATTCCATTGAGAATGTTCAAAAAGGATGTTTTCAATTTGACAGAGAATGCGGATATTGAAATAGTAAATCCGACTGATGGAAATACACTACATTTTACGTTGCCGAAGTTTGGAACGATTGTGTCAAATCTTCCGTTTATAGCATTTGAAAATATTGATTCAGAAGATGAAATAAAAATTGCAGAAATAAATACTTGGCTTGAGAACTTTGATGCTCGTATTGATTTAAGAAGTGATATTTATATTCCTATTATTTTTGTGTTGTATAAACATTTGAAGTCCAACGGAATATTAGGTGTTATTTTATCTAATTCGTGGCTTGCAACGAAAGCCGGTGACTATTTTTATCGTGCAATATCTAAGCTATTTTATATCGAGCAAGTTCATATAAGCGGAAACGGGAAATGGTTCAAAAATGCGCAAGTAGTTACAACAATTTTGGTGTTGCGAAAGAAAGAAGCGGATAATATTGAAAATACACACGATATATCGTTTTTCTTGTGGAAAAAGAGTTTAGGTGAACTTGATAATGTTGAGTTACGAGAGGAGTTAATACTCACAGCCTTACAGAATATTGAGACTGACGGAGAGACTGTAAAAGTAAGAAAATATAGCCCGAATATGATTGAAGATGTCCTTTCATACAATTTGTCAAAAAACGCACTATTTCACGATGTGTCTTGGATTACAGAAATAGGGAATAAGTTGTGTCGAAAGAACACTATTTTCAAAGTGATTCGCGGTGAACGTCGGGGATGGGATAAAATGTTTTATCCTGAAACAGATGCTAGAATTGATCCCGAATTTGTTAAGCCCGCATTGTTGTCAAGTAGGAGTTTGACATCACTTCAAGCTGTCCCTGACGGACAAGCATTTTGTTGTGGGCTATCTATCGCCGATTTGCAAAATGCAGGGAAAACTGATACTTTGAATTGGATAAATAGGTTTGAGTATGAAAGAAATGGTAAGGGGAAACTTTTACCTGAGGTATTAGCTCGTTCTAATATGTTATGGTATGAAATGGGATTTACAGCTACTGCTGATATTATAACCGGAATGAATCCTGATAGAAGATTGTTTTATGCTTATTCGCCGACACCAATTCTAATCAATCAACGTTTTATTGGATTTAGGTTTTTAGACACTTCTACCAATCGTGAACTTTGTTTAGCTTTGTTGAATAGTTTTTTTGATATGTTTGTTATTGAGGCAACTGGGTTTGGTAGAGGTTTAGGCGTATTGGATATAAATGCTGAAAATATTTCAAATAGTTTTATGTTGGATCCAAATCTGTTGACTACGGACCAAGTTAATGAAATAATCGAAGCGTTTTTACCTATAAAAAACCGACAAGTGTTTGATACGGAAACTGAACTGCAAATGGAAGATAGAATAAGTTTTGAGCATACTGTTTTGGCTGCTTTTGGGATTGAAAATTATTACGATAGAATCAAAGGATCGTTACTGTCAATGCAAAAAGCAAGGCGTAGTGTGCGATAAACAAAACTGGAGATATTTATGGTAACAAGAAAAGAAGATACTCCGCAAAGACTGGCTAATCGCAAGTATGAGGAACAGAATAAAGAGAAGCGCAAAGCGAAAAGCGGCAATTTTCAGACGATGATTCCGAGAGACCTTTTTGATGAAATAAACGCTTTCTTAAAAGAAAGCGGAATGACAAAGGTGGATTTTATCAAGGCAGGATACGAAGCCTTGCGTGATCATACAGATAAGCACTGAATTGAGGCAGATATGGAACAAGACAAGTTTGAAAAACTGAACAGTCTTTATAAATCGTTAAAGCGATTGGACTTGGATATTCTCGCAAAGTTTAATCACGCAGAAATAACGGACGAAGATTATTTCTTTTATGGAATACATAATGATGTTGTTTCAAATGCCTTGAATATCCTTGTGAATTACTTGATAGGCAACATTGAATCTGTTGGCGTTGATAATAGTTGTAGAATGATTTTAGAGGCTATGACTATCCTTGCAATGAATGAAAACGGTGATATAGAAGCAGTTCAAAAATCAATTTATAGATATAGTTATGCCTATGTGGATATAGAAAACTTTAAGTTGGTTACATCGAAAGAACAGTTTCGGGAAGATAACTTTAAGGTTATAAAGAATGATAGAAACAAATGCGCAAGGTTTATAAAAAAGCATTTTGGGTGCGAATACGAGGATATTCAAAAACAAGATAGCGGAGTAGATGATCCTTGTTTTTATCTTAAAAGAAATATTAAAGACAAAATCGTCTTTTCAAAGTTGATAAAAAAGTATTTCCCGACGGATAGTTCAATAGGCAATCTTTATGAGTTCTTTTCAATAATTGTTCACCCACGCTGTGAAATGGATTTAGATGCTGAAAAGGCGACGATGGGAACTCATCAGTTTTTTGTAGATAATATTCTTGATATAGTAGCGAATTATCTGATCGAAAATAAAATGTTGCCTGAAGAAAATAATGAAAAAGATTTCAATGATGATTTTTTCTATAATCCTATATTGGCGAACAATGTACACAATATTAAGGAAATGGAATTGTCATTCCATTTGGCGATGAATGCACTTTGTCTTTCGCCAAACGGATATGATTGGTTTACTTGGTTCTTTTTAGAAAAGTCGAAGTATTTAGTATTAGATATGATGGCTTCTTTGTCGTTGGGATATACGGAACATGTTATTGCAACGTTTAAGCCATTTATTGAATTGTTTAGTATTTTTTATAAGATAAATACGGTAGAAGATTTAACGGAATTCGGCTATTTGAAAGAGAGCTATTGGATTTCGTCAAGAATACAGATTAACGAACATTTGAAACATTATGGTTTGCCTGCGAGCAATCGCGATTATAAGAAAGAATTACAAACGCTTTATGATAATTACTATATCGGTCGATATAATGTAGAATCATTCGGCAAGTTTTACGATAAATATCTACATAATAGCCTGTACTTTTTAGATAATTCTAAAAAGAGTTTCAATAAATTTGTGAGAGAGGCTATAGAAGGAATAGCGACGGAAGAATCACAATGTAAAGATTTTATAACTTTATATAAAATTTCAAAAGATATGGCTCATGCAAGCGGATATAGTTTTAACGCTACTGTTGATTTAGTTCGCATTGCTTGTCATAAAGTTCTTTACACGACTTTATATATAATGCGAGAGTTTTTTGTCAAAGGAATTGAAACTGTTAAGGAAAGCGATAAGATTAGAACTCTTCGATTGCTCATTGAATCGTTCAACATGCACCTTCAAATACAGGCAGATGCAATAGGTGAAATTTATAAGACACACAATGGCGACGGAGACTAACATGTCAATTAAATAAGGAATTGCTGAACGGCGTAACAAAAATGGTTGCGTCGTTTTTTTATTTGTTACTATCCTTATGGAGCGAATGGGAACGTAAAAATCTTTATCGGCTCGGACGACAGCGAAACAAGGAAAGAGTTTTCGGAACTTTGCGGACAGAAGAAAATTAAGCAATTCTCGGTCAATACCAACGCGGATAACCCCGCAAGCAGTAATACGGGCGCAACGACGCAATCGCTCATTACGGTTGGTATGCTGGAACGGCTCAACGGCGACGAAAAAGGCGACGCAATCGTATCCGTCAGAGGATACGAGCCTATCTGGTCGCACTTCACGCCGTCTTACGAACTCAAAAAGGTTTATTTCCCCGAAGGGAAAGCGACAATCGGCAAACGCGAAGCCGTGCTGTTTGAAAAAGAGAACTACGTTTTCGACATTACGGGCGACATTGGACAAAAAATCGAAGATAAGATTTCCGAACTCATCGAAGAGCAGGAAGCGGAAGAAGCGAGAGCCGATGAAAACGACAAAGCAAAACGTATAGCCGAGGCAGATGAAGCGTGGGATAAAGTTGCCGCAGGAATAAACGCCGAGGTGGACAGAATCTGCGCGTATCTCGACGGAAGAGATACGAAAGCGTTGAAACAAGCGGCTTGGGAAAATAAAGCGGGACTGCTTCTTACGATTACCGAACACTACGAAATGAGCGTTGCAAATAAAATGCGGCTCGCGGCGGATAGAATACAATTAAAACTTTTGCCGAAAATGAAACAAATACAAGAACAAGCGAAAAGATAGCTTGAAAGGAGGAATCATTTGAAAAAACTAAAATTTATTTTGTCGGCGTTGATGCTGACGGTGTGTATGAGCGCGTTTATCGGCGCGGGCGGAGCTACCGCGTTTGCATACGAGGGCGAACAAGAACCCGTAGTTGAGTGTGCGCACGAATACACGGAAGAGGTGGTGGAAGGCACTTGCACTACGAAAGGGTATACGCGATATACCTGTATGCTTTGCGGCGATACCTACACCGACAATTATACCGAGGTGAACGGGCATAAATTCGGGGAGATCGTAATCGAACCAACCTGTACGCATAGAGGGTATACGATTCATTATTGTAAAGAGTGCGGATACGAATATTCGGACAGTTACGTTCCCGCGACGGGACACGCGTATGAAGCCGAAGAACATCCCGTAACCTGTACGGAAAACGGATATACGCTTTACACTTGCAAAAACTGCGGCGACGAATACACGGTGGACGGCGAAGAGGCAATCGGACACGATTACGAGGTAAAGACGGTCGGCAGAACGTGCGAGTCTTATGGTTATACGGTACATACCTGCAAAAATTGCGCGGACAGATACGTTACCGACTATGTAAAACCCGCAGGACACGACTTTGAAAAGACTGTCGTAAAAGCGGAAGAAGGAAAAGTCGGTTACACGAAGTACACCTGTAAGGTTTGCGATTATAACTATGTTTCGGACTTTGTAACGAGCGGCGACGACGGTTATATCGACGAAAATCCCGATACGCCGACCGGGCCTGAACAGCCGAACAAACCGACTAAACCTGAGAAACCCGAAAATCCGGATCAGCCTGAAAATCCCGATAAACCCGAAAACCCCGACGAGCATACGCACGTTTACGTTTTCGACGCGGTAGTAAGGGAACAGGAAAAGACGATGATGGTATCTTACGTTTGTGAGTGCGGGGATAATCGCACCGAGTTCGTGAAAGTGGAATTTACAAGCGCGGACGACGGAAGCGGCGTAGTGTTGATTCCGGGCGAAAACGGAGAACTCGACTTTGCGGTACTTGAAGGGAAATATATCGTTACGGTAACGAACGATAACGGTGAGGAACTGATGGTTTACGAGGTGAATTTGGCGAAAAACGAAACTAAACCCGTCGAACCCGAACAGCCCGATAAACCGACCGAACCTGAACAAACCGAAACGCCCGATAAGCCGAATGACGACAAACCGAGCGACGATAAACAGGACGATGATAAGCCGAATGACGATAAATCAAGCGACGATAAACCGTCCGATTCCGGAGCGGACAAGCCGTCGGATACGGAAAAGGAAGAAAAGAAAACTTCCGCCGCAGTCATATTGTTGCCGATTCTTCTTATACTCGGCGTAGGCGCGGCGGTAACTCTTGTTGTTCTCAAAAAGAAGAACGGCAAAAACAAAAAATCTGAAAATAAAAAGGAGCAGAAATAATCTATGAACAATTTACTTGCAGCAACCCTTGATGAAAATTTACAGGGAATCGTTACCAAATTGCAGTCCCTTATGGACTCGTTTTGGATTTACATCGTTATGGCACTCGCGGCGGTAGTCGTTATTTGGGGTGCTTACGTCGGAATCAAAATCGCAATCGCGCACAAAAACGAAGAGAAAATCAACGCTCGCGATATGGTTAAAAACCTTATCATCGGTATCGTGATTATTTTCGTAATCGCAATGGGCGCGCCCCTTCTCATCAACGGACTTTCCGCGTGGGTTGGTTAAGAAAAACAGGAGGATAAAACAATATGAATAATCTTTTGGCAACAACTCTTAACGAAAATCTTGCCGAAATCGTCGGCAAACTTCAATCCCTTATGGATTCGTTCTGGATCTATATCGTTATGGCACTTGCCGGCGTAGTTGTCGTGTGGGGTGCTTACGTCGGTATCAAAATTGCTATCGCTCACAAGAACGAAGAGAAAATCAATGCGAGAGATATGGTCAAGAACCTTATCATCGGTATCGTGATTATTTTCGTAATCGCAATGGGCGCGCCGCTTCTTATTAACGGTCTTTCCGCTTGGGTAACTGCGTAAAACGGCGTCTTTCGGGTTCAGGCTGTGTCAGGCTTGCGCAGACGTTTCGGTTACATACGCCTATGTATGCGCCCTCACGTCCTTGCGCGCCTTCCTTGCCTGATTCCCGAAATACATCCGTTTTATAATAGGTCGGGGCGGCAGAGTTTTTTGCCGCCCTATATTTTTAACTTTAAGGAGGAGCAGAATGCTTATATTTTTTCAACAGTTATGCTTGCTTCTTTTTCTGTGGCTTCTAAAATTCGTGGACGGGCTAATGGAAATCTTTTCGGCAATATCGGGAATCACGGACGTAACGTATAAAGGCGAAAAGGTCAATATCATCGAATTTTTGGCGGGTGATAGCACGGTAAATACAATCTTTTGGTGCATTTTCATTTTGGCGATAGGCTTGACGTGCATTTTTACGATAGCCGCGCTTATCAAAAATATGATTAACTCGCAACGAAACGTATCGACTATCGTCGGCAAGTTCTTTTTGGCACTTCTCGGCACAATGGCTATGCTTACCGTCCTGTTTCTGATTATCCTTATATCCAACTCGTTACTCGTGCTTGTTTCGCAGATATTTCAAATCGGTAATACGACGAAATTGTCAAGCGCGTTGTTCAACGCCTGTGCGGGCGATTGGATAAACGGGTATTCGGTGTCCGAGTTCGATATATCACGGCTTGGTGTAAAGGAAATTTTCGGAGATTATACTACGGGTTTCGTATTTCCCGACAAATGGAAATATAACGGAATGGTCAACCCCGACAAGTTCTTGTATTTGCCGTCGCTTATTGCAGGCGTTGCGCTTGCAATCGCGCTTGTGGTTGCGGTTCTTAACTTGGCGAAAAGGGTATACGAAATCATTTTTATGTACTTTGTTATGCCTATGAGTGTGTCAACGCTTCCGCTTGATGACGGAGCGAGATTCAAAACGTGGAGAGAAACTTTTATAACGAAAATCGTGATTGCTTACGGAACGGTGTTCTCGGTAAACATCTTCGTTCTGCTTCTGCCGCTTATAACAAGAATGCGAATAGACGAAATCAGCGGTTTCGGCAATTCAATGTTCCTTATCTTTATGATAGTCGGCGGAGCAATGGTTATCCCGGCAGGGCAAGCGCTATTTTGTAAACTGTTCGGACAGGCGGACGATATGCACGCAGGCGGGAACTTCTTACGCTCGGCGTTTTACGGTTCGCGTATGGTCGGAGCGGCAACGTTCGGCTTGGCTCATAAAATCATTCACGGCGGAGTCGGTATTGGGAAAGCGATTGCAAACCACAGAAAAAACAAGTCGGGCGACAGCGGCGAGGACAGTTCGGATAAGTATTCCGAAAACAATACTTCGGACGGCGAAAGCACGGAAAGTTCGGGAGATAGCGGAGGTGAAAGCACAGAATGAGAATAATTCCGAAGAAAATCAAAGTAAAAAACACGGTATGGAAATGCTATTCGATGGCAGACGTAATCGTTGCGTTAATCGTGTTTGCAATTATTTTCATTGCAATCACTTCGGGCGCGTTCGCGTTTGCCGTAATTATGGGACTGCTTGCGGTGGTAATGTTTATGCCTACGCAGGACGGCATTTTCTATTCGTGTATCTTGGAAAACATAAAATTCCTGTTTGCGAAAAAGGTTTATACCGAAAACGCAGACAAACAGAAAGAACGCGTGGACGCGCTTCTAAATCTGAAAGACATCAAGGAAAACGGGCTTATCGAATACAGCGGCGGGTACTTCGGCAGAGTAATTAAAGTCGGACAAAAGAATTTCGGTATCGAGGACGTCGTTCAGCAGAATATAGACATCGATTATCTTGCAAACGCCCTTAAAATGCTCGACGGAACGCAATGTGCGGACATTATAAAAATAGACCGTCCCGTAAACTTGGACAACTTTGCGCAAGACCTGTTCGGCAGGCTTGCGGAAATGAAAGAAAGCGTAGATGGCGAGCAAGTCAGAGAGATTAAAACGGCTATTTTGCGTGAGCGGATCGACCGAATCGACAAGATGAACAATATCCGTAAACAGTATCTTTCGGACTATTACATAGTCGTTTACGGCAGAAACGAACTCGACCTTGAAAACACGACAATCAACGTGGCAAGCGAAATCAACAAGTGCGGACTGAACACGAAATTGCTCGGCAGAAGGGAAACGGCGATATTTTTGAAATACAGTTTTTCGCGTAACTTTGACGAACGAGAAATCAAGGAAATCGAAGATAATCGACTTATAGCGTGGGTAAAACCGAAAAAGGTTGAGTTCAAAGCCAACAGTTATACGATGGACGGTACACAAGCGGCGGTGTTTGCTATTGCGGATAATCCGTTACGAGTTCGTAACGCTTGGGGCGCGGATGTGTTCAATATCCCGAACACGAAAGTGGTTCTGCACGTTAAGCCCGTAGATAAATTCAAGGCGATAAAGCGTATCGACAAATGTATCGGCGAAATGGAAACGAAACAAATTCTTTCCGAAAAGGCAAGCGAAGCGAACAGCGCGGAAACCCACAGAGAAACAATGAACGCGCTTTTAGACAGTCTGCAAACGGAAAACGAATCGCTTCTTGACGTTACGCTTACTATCACGGCGTATAACTATCTCGACGATGATAACTACAAAAAGGCTGTAAGAAGAAGTATTATGACGGGAAATTTCAAGCCGTCTAACCTTTACGGTTTGCAGATAGAAGGGTTTAAGTCGTCGGCAATCTCGCCCATATCTACGCTTAAAAATTACGAGCGAGGTATCAACAGTTCGTCGCTCGCGGCAGTATTTCCGTTCGTCCGCACGTTCGTTATGGACGACGGCGGTATTATGCTCGGAGAGAACAAGGCAAACGGCTTTCCGTTTATCTTCAATATATGGAAACGCGGGAATCTGTATCAGAACTCGAACGGTATGATTATAGGAAAGTCGGGTAGCGGTAAATCATTCTTCTTAAAATCGCTTATTGCAAACGAATGGGCGAACGATACGAGGGTAATTATACTCGATCCCGAAGCCGAATATCTGACCTTAACGAAAACTTGTCGGGTAATCTTATCGACGTGGGCAATGCAAAAGAGGGCAGAATCAACCCGTTCCATATCTATAAGATATTGACGGAGGACGGTTTGCCCGCCGATCCCGTGGTAACGTTCAACACGCACCTGAAAATGCTTGAAAGTTTCTTCAAGATCGTTTTCGTGGGCGCGAACAGCGACGTTATCGAGCTTATAAACAACCTTGCGGTGGAAGCGTATGCGAGAAAAGGAATATACGAAACGACGGACTGCACACGGCTCAATGCCGAGGATTTTCCGCTGTTTACCGACTTATTGGCGGTCTTACGGGAAAATAACAAGGAAGAAACGGACGGTCTGACTTTGCGGGATATGCGAACTGCGGAGTTGTATTTGCAGAAGTTCGTAAGCGGCAGATATTCGGATATTTGGAACGCGCCGTCTACGTTGAAAGTGAATGCCGACTTGATTGACTTTAACTTTCAGTCGTTGTTTGCAAACAAGAATAACACCGTAGCCAACGCGCAAATGTGTATGACACGTTCCTATGTTAAAAGCATAGGCATAAGCAAAATCTAAAATATAAAGAAAAAGGACTTTATATCAATGCTTAGAGAACTAATATTTCGATTGGTGGAATGACGGGGTAACGCCCTGAAACGCCTACCTAATACTCCGATATGCAATAAATTGTGTAATCAATATATTGTATAAAGCTCGGTGAAGTCGGCAGAAATTTACCCAAACAGTTTGGAAACAAAGCTGTGGAAAGTTGTTTGGAGGCAAACAATGTCAATGATATGTCGGGGTTCTATAAAATACCCATGGTGAGAATGTTATTTAATTAACTGACGAATATCCGAAAGTAAGGGTCTATAGAGCGAAATGGTAGAAATGCCATTCTCCACAAGTTGTGGGGGTATGTGAGGTTAAGTAAAACTGCATTTTATGAAAGACCTTATAACTTTATAGGAGTTATCAAGCATACAGGACTAAAGGATACACCTAAGGGTATATGGAAAGATAGAAATATTGGAACGTGGAAAGGTTGAAACGTGGAGCTATTACAAGCAATGAAACGGTTGCAGAGAAAGAAATATGACAATCTGCATTTGTTCAACTGAGAGCGACGACACAGTACCGATGAAACAGTGATAATAAGCTGTGGAGGGATAGTCGTCAGTCATTTATATATTAAAGAAAACTAAATATTTAATCTCAAAGGTTCGAGTAAGACTAAGAAAAGCGAAATCTAAAGAAAAGGAGAGTAACTGACTTTGACAAATGAGAACGAAAAAAGAAAAGCAAATTAAGGAACGCGGAGTATTATGATATTCAACAAGAATTTGATGAATTATATAAGAAAAGTAAAAAGAATTGCAAATTTACCGACTTGCTTTCGATAATAACAAGCGAAGAAAATATTCAACTTGCGTATCGAAATATAAAGAAAAATCACGGTAGTAAAACTGCTGGGACAGACGGTAAAACAATTCAAGACCTTGAAAAATGGCAGACCGAAACACTCATTAACCATATAAGGAAAAAGTTGGAATATTACGAGCCACAAGCAATACGCAGAGTGGAAATACCAAAGCCAAACGGTAAGAAAAGACCGCTTGGAATACCGACGATAATGGATAGACTTATACAGCAATGTATATATCAAATATTAGAGCCGATAGCAGAGGCAAAATTTCACGAACGCAGTAATGGTTTTCGTCCGAATAGAAGTACGGAACACGCGATAGCCCAAGTCTATAAAATGGTACAAACACAACAGTTGTATTATATAGTAGACATTGATATAAAAGCGTTTTTCGATAATGTTCAACACGGGAAATTACTAAAGCAAATGTGGCAAATAGGTATTCAAGATAAAAAGCTGTTAAAAATCATTTCAGTAATGCTAAAAGCTGAGGTTGCAGGGATAGGTTTTCCCGAAAAGGGAACACCGCAGGGCGGTATTATTTCTCCCTTGTTATCTAACATAGTCCTAAACGAATTGGATTGGTGGATTGCAAGTCAATGGGAAACAATGCCAACAAAACACGAATACCAAGGCAGAAAAACAAGAACGGATAATTCGTCGAAATATCGTGCGTTGAGAACTTCTAAATTAAAAGAATGTTATCTTGTAAGATACGCAGACGACTTCAAAATCTTGTGTAGATACCATAATGATGCCAAACGGTTATTTATCGCAACACAACAATGGTTAAAGGAAAGGCTTGGGCTTGAAATCAATACGGAAAAATCAAAAATCATAGATTTAAGAAAGAATTATTCTGAATTTCTTGGATTTAAGATAAAGGTACACCGTAAAGGTAAACGGCACGAGCAAAAAGTAAAATACACAATACATTCCAGAGTTTCGGACAAAGCAATAAAAAGAATTAAAGATACAACATCGAGAATAATAAAAAGAATTGAATTTCCAAAAGACGAAAAGAAAGAGGTTTATGCGATAGACTTTTACAATTCGTTTGTAATGGGAGTACATAACTATTATTGTTTAGCAACTTGTGTCAATAAGGATTTTGATAAAATCGCTTTTCACGTCAGAAAGAGATTGCGAAACAGACTTAAAAGTCGATTGAGCCGAAAAGGTGTTATTCAGTATAAATACATAGAGGAAGAGTACGGAAAAAGTAAAGAAATAAGGTTTATTCACGGCAAAGCTATTATTCCGCTTGGGTATGTGCAACATCAAAATCCAATGTGGAAAAACGGTAAAGTCAATAAATATACCCCTGAAGGAAGGAAAGAAATACACAATCAACTACAAAAAGTGAATCTGAATATCCTTCATTATTTAATGCGAAATCCGAACGAAAACCAAAGTGTAGAATACAATGATAACCGATTGTCGCTATACTGCGCAATGCAAGGAAAATGCGCTATTACAAAGACAATATTAGAAAAAGATAATATTCATTGTCATCATATTATACCAAGAAAAGACGGTGGTGGGGATAATTATCAAAACCTATTATTGATAGACAAAAGGGTACACATTTTACTGCACGCAACAAAAGCGGAAACAATCGAAAAATATCTTGGAATTCTCAATTTAAGTAAAGCTCAATTAAATAAGCTCAACACTTATAGGGCTACGCTTAATTTAAACGCAATAGAAACAATGTTCTCTTTGTAAATTAAATATATTAGTACGAAATATATAAATGATGGAACGCCGTATGACGGGAAACTGTCACGTACGGTGTGGAGTGGGGGAAAACTCGGAGATAATATCAAAGAGTTACCTATCACTATTGCTTGTTTTCCGTTTTATCGAACAGGAAGTCATTAACGCAAGGGAAGCGAACAAAAGCGGAAAGAATTTGCGAACGCTTATCATCTCTGACGAGGCGCATTTGTTCATCGACGCAAAATTTCCGATAGCCTTGGACTTTTTCTTCTCGATGAGTAAGCGAATCAGAAAATACAACGGCTCGTTTATTCCCGCAACGCAGAATATAGCCGATTGGAACGCGAACGAAGAACTCCGCAGCAAGACTTCGGCTATTCTCAAAAACTCGCAGTACACTTTTATATTCAAACTGTCTGCGCCGGATATGAAAGACGTTTTGGACGTTTATAAGGCGGGGGATAGTTTCAACGCGGACGAGCAGAGAATGATTATCTCGGCGGTTACGGGGCAGGTGTTTTTCATCGGCTCGACGGAACTTCGCACCAACGTGAAGATTACGACGGGCGAGTATATCAAGAGCTTGTTTGAAGATAAAACAGGCGAAAATTACAATAAGGAGGGTAGTTAAGTGGTAAAAACCAAAAGAAAAAGCATTTTACGAGCGCTGTTGTGTGCCGTGTTCGCGTTGTGTTTTGCGGTAGGCTTGTCAAGCCTATTTGCAAGCGGCACGACAGCGTATGCGGCGGCGGTGACAACTCCGAAATATGCGATACCTATTACATATTCAACTTGGTACAGCAGTAATGGCGGTAAATCGATAACGGGCGGCGGAACAGCATTAAGTTTTTCTGCAAGAATCGGACAGTTTAATTCTTCGACGTATTCGGTTTCATTGTATGGTTCGGGAGCATCGGGAACAGCAACTTGGGACGGATACATAAGAAGCAGTACGGTGACAATCGTTTTGTCATCTTCTTCGGGGACGCCGACGGTTTCGGTTGTAAATAGTGCGGGGAAAGGTGTAGGAAGCGGCACAAAGACAATCACGTTGACGGGACTTGCAGATGGAACATATACGGCAAGTTTTGGTGCGAGTGGCGGTTGGCTTGTAAATGCAAGGCAATACGATTCAGTGGGGTTTAATGCGTCCTTTACGTTTACCGTTGACCAAAGCGCACCGACCGTTTCGGGAGCGTCAACTTCTTCTACGGGGAAATATACAAACTCATCTACATACGTTTCAGCGTCTGATTCCGGCAGCGGCGTTAGCGCGTTGTACGTTAAATCCCCGAACAGCAGTTCTTATTCGAGTGTGGGAACATCTACTACGATAGCAAGCACGGCTACGAACGGTTTGTATTCTTTCTATGCCAAAGATAAGGCAGGCAACATATCAAGAACATATTTTCTTTATCTCGATACCGTAAAACCCACGGGGACGATTAAGAACAGTAACGGTACGGAAATTACGGGAAGTTACACGAATCAGACGTTTTCCTATTCGGCAACGGACAACGGAAGCGGAATCAGTTACTTACAGTATAAAAAGCCGGGCAGTTCGTCTTGGCTGACCTACACTTCGGGAACAAGTATTTCTGCAAGCACGGCAAGCGGAACATGTCAGTTCAGAGCCGTAGATAAAGCGGGGAACATATCCGCGACGAAAAGCATAACGCTCGATTCGTCAAAGCCGACAATGACTTTATATTCGGGAGATGTTTCGGTATCGAACGGATACAAAAGCATAGCAAACTATATCAAGGCAACGGCGACGGATAGCGGAAGCGGCGTGAAAACGATTTATGTAAAAAAGCCCGGCGCGTCGAGTTATACCGAATACATAAGCGGAACGCAACTGACGGCAGACGGCGCGTATTCGTTCTATTGCGTAGATAACGCGGGGAACGCTTCGCAGACCTATACGATTTCGATGGATCACACAAGACCTACGCTTACAAGTTCGGTCGGCGGGTTCGGGAAAACCTTGAAAGACGGATTTTCAGTTTCGGCTTCGGATAATTACAGCGGCGTAACGCTGTATTACAAAACGCCGAACAGCACTTCGTTTGTGGCAAGCACAACTTCAAGCGTCGTCTTTTCAAAAACGGCGGTCAACGGCACTTACGCATTTTATGCGGTGGATGGGTTTGGCAACAGGAGCGATACTTGTTTTATGTATATGAGTATCGACGCGCCCGAAGCAACGATAGTAAGGTCGGATAACAGTCATAAAGTATGCGTAATCTGGACGGCAGCGGGCTGCTCGGCAACGCTGAACGGTAAAGGTTATACAAGCGGAACGTGGATAGAACAGGAAGGCGAGTATACATTCGTAATCACTAACGACGCTAACCGTTCGACAACGTATAAATTTACGGTAGATCACTACTATGCGAGGTATTCTATTGTAGCACCGACTTGCACGCAAAAAGGTTATACCATATATAAATGTACGGGTTGCGGCGATAGCTACGACGGAGATTTTATCGAAGCCAAAGGACACGATTATGAAAGTAAAATCGTAAAACCTACTTGCACGGCGCAAGGCTATACGAGATATACTTGCAAAACCTGCGGCAACACCTATACGGATAACTTTGTAGAAGCCGAAGGACATAAATACGGCGAGTGGACGATCGTAAAAGAATCTACTTGCGTGGATTTGGGAAAAGACGAGAGAACGTGTTCGGTATGTTCTTACGTTGACGAACGGGATACGGACGCGCTCGGTCATAGTTATAAAGATACGGTAATCGATCCGTCCTGCACGGAACGCGGAAATACTATTCATGAGTGTGAAAGGTGCGGTCATACCTATACGGACTCTTACACAGACGCAACGGGGCACGATTTCGGAGAATGGACAAGTCTGACGAAGCCGACTTGTACGGCAAGCGGCGTTATGCAAAGGAAGTGCGCGGATTGTCCGCAGACCGAAACGAAAATCGTAAGTCCGCTCGGACACGATTATAAGGAGGAAGTTGTAGAACCGACTTGCTTGGAACAAGGTTATACCACGAATATCTGTTCGCGTTGCGGCGCGGGATATAACGATACGTTTGTTTCGCCGCTCGGACACGATTATGAGGAAATCGAAGTTCCGCCGACCTGCACGGAAGAAGGCTATCGCGGAAAGAAATGCCGCCGTTGCGAAGATTGCGTAAAGACGGAAATCCTGAAAGCGGTGGGACATAAATTCACCGATTCGTATTTCATCGCAACTTGCGAGGACGAAGGTTATACGCTCCACACCTGCCTGTCTTGCGGAAACGAATATAAAGACAACATCGTTCCGGCAACCGGACACGATTATGAAACGGAAGTCGTGCGCGAACCGCATTGCGAAACGGAAGGCGAGAGGAAATTCCATTGCACGAAGTGCGAGAAAGAGTATTATTCGGATATTCCCGCAAAAGGGCATAACTACGAACTCACGGGAACGGAAGAAGTAAACGGCGAAAATATTCGTACTTACGTTTGCACGAACTGCGGAGCGATTACCACGCAGAATATGGGCGAGCAGTATGAGCAGGTATCTTCGTATATCGGATATTTGTTCGGTCAATATCAGCCTTATATGTGGTGGGTACTCTTGGCAACCGCAGGCGTATGGAGTATCGTGATGGGCGTATTCTTTGCGATTGCGCAGAAGAACGAAGATAAAGAAAAGGCAAGAAAAATGATTAAGAATTACGTCATCGGACTTGTCGTCATCTTTGCTATTCTCGTTGCTTGTCCGTACCTTGTAAAAGGTATCGCGGCTTTAATCGCAGGGTAAAAAGAAAAAAGATCGTCCTTAGCCAAAATTTCACAAAAAAAATTGTAAAAACAGCTTGACAAATGCAGGATCTCGTGCTATCGTATTGATACGACGAAAGAAAATCGGAGGTGGAA